>Ga0209577_10000493_pt1 | contig 40092 bp, 43 predicted proteins | sample GraSoiAngelo_109_FD_185874 | JGI IMG/M metagenome (GOLD analysis project Ga0209577, IMG submission 185874) | Grasslands soil microbial communities from the Angelo Coastal Reserve, California, USA - 14_0903_12_20cm (SPAdes) (version 2) | ecosystem: Environmental > Terrestrial > Soil > Grasslands... | reverse complement strand
CCGTTATGAAGAGGACCTGGTCGACCAGCTGTTTAATTCCAGCGAAAAGAGACTGGCCCGTGTCCTTACTTATGCTGGCTCATTTTGGTAAGGTAAGGAGTGCCCGAGACCGTGGTTCCGAAGATCAGTCAGGAGACTTTGGCAGAGATGGTCGGCACCACCCGTTCCCGAGTGAGCTTTTTCATGAACCGATTCGGGGAATTGGGCTTCATTCACTATGCCGGCGGGATAGAAGGCGGCCTACAGGTTCACAGTTCACTGCTGAATGTAGTTCTGAACGATTGAGCAGTCCTCACTGCTCCTCTCTCTCCCCAATCAAGAATAGGCTAGCGGCACCCTGCGACCTTGCCGGTCGTACCCAGCGGTGCGGCGGCCGTGATCCGGTAGTCCTGGTAGGCAATGGTGAAATCGGAATGGCCTCCCAGTCGAATAGCGCTGCTGCTTCGATTGGAAATTGGAAGCCAGAAATCGCCTACCCTGGTCAAGCCGCCGCTGGAACAGCTTTGCGTTGGCCGACGGCGCACTAAATTGGAAAAACTGGGGGCGGGCGTGAGCGTCGAACGTCGCCAACTGGCCGACCATAACCCATGCCTGCCCCCAAAGGGCTGTCCGCCTTCTCAGAGGACTGCTGCATTAAAGCAGATTGCAATGGTACTGTTCCCACAACGGTGTGACTGTTCAAGATTACTCACTTCCTCAGATTTTGTGAAAGTTTTCACATCGTGTCCGTTGTTCAAATTCGCGCACTTTCCACGACTGAACTTCGCCCAGCGACTACAAGCCCTTGTAAGGCTCATACGGAGGCTCAGGCAGCACTGACTTCTTGGCATAAGGCTCATACGGAGGCTCAGGCAGCGCTGACTTCTTGGCATAAGGCTTATACGGAGGCTCAGGCAGCGCTGGCTTCTTGGCGTAAGGCCTATATGGAGGCTCAGGCAGCGCTGGCTTCTGGGAGCGCCCCGCGTCAGGCGTTGCTCCTGGATAGGACAGCGGCGGTTCGGGAGATTTGTTTGCGTTGGTATCCGAGTGGTTGACCATGATATGGCTCCCAGCAAAATGGGCCGAGGAGGGAGAGGCGGCGATCATCCGATGCCTAGTCTGGCCGCCACGACTTCCAGTCATGACCCTTACCCTTATCTACATAGATGGTGCGCCTTGCGGAGGACGGCGCGATGTTCAAAATTGCTCGGTTCGAAAAACAATTCCGGTACCTTCGTGGCCACAGCGAAATCCTCCGAATCGCTTGCGGTCGGCAGGAATTGACAATCCTAAATTCAGAGGCGCAGTTGACGGGTCAGTCAGAGCAGGTGGATAGCCTTCATGTGTAAGAGGAGTCTCGGCCTCGGGGATGATGATCGTCAGCACCTCACCGCTGAGAATTCCTCGGATCAGTAGGCGGTCGCTCTCGACGGCGACGACTCTATATTGCAGGATTGCTCACATTGCACACAAACATTCAATCTCGGCATTGCGACAATAGAGCAGACTGGCGGATCCTCCAAGGCCCTTGTTTAGAGAAGTGCGAGAGTTAATTCTCCGGAAATGCAACCCCAAGAAAAGACAGATCGGCGCCATCGACCTCGCGACATTCGGGATGGAAATTGTCTTAAACCGCCGACTAGCTCCAGGGCACGTTAAGAAGTTTGAGTTTGTTGAAAGCGAACCGGAACAACCTTTTGGCGAAGAGTCTGGACTGAAAGAATTCCGTCGTGATGCTTCCCTCAGCGGCGATGCTAGTGAGCAGGAAATCGAGTTTCTGAAGAAACGGAGATTCCAAGGAAAACGGCCTAACCCACTCTATTATTACCGAGAATTGCAGAACCTCAGAGACCCTCTCCATTTCCGGAGCTCTTAGACAAAAAGCAGAGAACTTCGGCGGCACTACCGACGTCACCATCATCTCGCTCTCTGCCATCGTCTATTCGCGCTTAGGCTCAATGCGAAGCTTTTGGACGTGGTCAAGAGAGTCGCCAAAGGAGAATTGCAAAGTGAAAACTGGTTCCACCGTGCGTCACCACCGGCGGCTGCTTCTCAAAAATCGCGCCTATTTGTTTTTCTTTATGGAGTGCGCACTTGCGGAGAATCAGGTTGTTGAAGTAACTCCAGACTATCCGGACCTCGGGGTATTAGGACCCTTGAATGCCATGCTCACTTTGCCGGTCTGCCGTGATGCAGGCATAGTGCGACCAGATCCGAGACATTCGCTTCGCCCACGCACATGACCGTGTCTGCGCCCCCCCAATAGATTTTCACGGTTCCATCGGACTCCGGAACGGCGCCACAGGTGAAGACCACGTTGTGGACATATCCAGTTGTTTCCCAAGGATCTTCCGGTTGCAAAATCCACGAGTCGCCCACACCGATGACCTTTGCCGGGTTCTCGAGGTCATGAAGAGCAACCCCCAAACGATAGACCGCTCCATCCATAGTTCGGAAAACTCCGTGATAGATGGAAAGCCATCCCTGATCCGTTTTGATCGGCGGCGCGCCGGGACCAATCTTCATTTCGTCCCAGTGATATGGTTCAGGCTTCATGATGAGCTGAGATTGGCCCCAATAGCATAGATCCGGAGAATAGGAAATCCAGATTGACCAGGGGGCGATTTCCGAATGGGGACGGTCAAGCCGGGCATAAAGCCCATCAAACTTCTCGGGAAAGATCACCACATTCCGATAATCCGCCTGGGTGATTAGGGAAACTCTTTCCACCTGACTGAAGTCCTGCGTCTTGGCCAGAGCGATCCGCACTCCATTTCGCGAGTAGGCACTGTAGGTGATGATGTACTCCCGTTCCAGCCAGGTCACGCGTGGATCCTCCACGCCGAACTCTTCATAGGCGGCAAAAAGGCTGTCCCGGTCAGGAATCAGAAAGGGCTGTGCATCGGCGGTGAAGTGGAATCCGTCGGGACTGCGTGCCAAACCAATGATGGACCGTCCGGTGCGGAGATGGGAGCGGAAAAGCATGATGTATTCGTTCTCATGCTTCACGACCGCCGCGTTGTGAACGGTTTCCACTGGGTAGGGGATCTCGGCCTTGGTGAGGATGGGGTTGTGGAGGTATCGTCTGACAATGTCCGGCTTCATGGTCGTCTCTTCGCTTCCCGATCAAAAATCGTTGAGTAAACCCGTTCGTATCCCTCCACCATGGTATCGATCGAAAAGTATTGCCGGACACGGCTGCGGCAGGCACGACGATCGATTTCAGAGATTCGTCCAAGGGCCCGAACTGCTTCAGTGACGTTGTCAACCAGAAAACCGGTCTGCCCGTCCTTGATCACCTCACGGCAAGAGCCGAGGTCCATCGCGACGACGGGCACGCCAGCGGCATTGGCTTCGACCAGGACAAGTCCGAATCGCTCCGGGATGGTGTTCAGCTGCAGTAGAGCTCGGGCTCGGGCAAACAGTTCGTTCTTGCCCGGCACGCCCACCGGTCCGATATAAAGGATGTTTTGATCGTCGAGATGGGGTCTGACCTGCTCCCGGAAATAGGCCTCATCCTGGATAATACCAGCGATGATCAAACGCATTCCGCTCAGACGAGCAACCTCGATGGCCAGATGAACACCTTTATCCGGGTGGATCCGACCGAGGAAAATCAGGTCATCACCGCCGGGTTCCTGAAGCGGGTACAACGAGAGATCGATGCCGTTGTAGACGGTCGCCAGGTAATTCAGCCCTGCGGCTCGATCGGAGTCGCTGATGGAAACGAAGTATCCGTCACGATACTTCTGATAGACGGGCATGATTTTGGCTGACGAGAATCCGTGGATGGTAGTTAGGACGGGTGTCTTGACCAGCCGGGTGTAGGTCAAAGCCATGAAGTCGTAGTGGCTGTGGATGAGGTCAAACTCAGCCGCGCGCTCGAACGCTTCGGAGATGTGAAGGTATTCGGCTACTTTGGGATCGACGGCGGAATCCTCTTCATACCCCTTGTCCACCACGGCATGCAGGTGAGCGCGGGTCACAGAATCCCTGCTGGCGAACAATGTCACATCCCAGCCACGGGCGACGAGCCCTTCGGTGATGTTGCTAGCCACCGTTTCCCAGGCGCCGTATTGCCGAGGAGGCGTTCGCCAGGCTATCGGCGACAGGACAGCCACTCTTTTGTCGGGCTTTGTCATGCTGTTCGACGATCGTTCCTAGTGCATGGCAGCCAGCACTTCATCAAGGGGAACCGTAGCGAAACCGGTGGCGTGATCGGCCATGCCATAGGGAATGATCAGTTCGCCGTTGTGGAGGAGAGCGCCACAAGTATAAACGACGTTTGGCACGTACCCTTTACGCTCCCTTTGGTCCGGTTTGAGCAAGGGTTCGCGGAGGCGGCCGATCACTTTGCCGGGATTATCGTGATCGAGGAGGAACGCGCCGATGCAGTACGTTCGCAAGGGGCCGACACCGTGGCTGAGGACCAACCAGCCCGCTTCGGTCTCAATGGGGGACCCGCAGTTCCCAAGCTGGACCAGTTCCCACGGAAACATCGGTTTAAGGAGCACCTTGCGTTCATACCAGAAGTGCACGTTGTCGGAAAACATGAGGTAGATGTTCTCGTTGTCCTGGCGCGAGAGCATGGCATAGAGGCCGTTGATTTTCCGGGGGAAGATGGCCATGCCTTTGTTTTCGGCGGCCGGACCGTTCAGCGTGATGAACCGAAAGAGGAGGAAGTCAGAAGTCTCCACGAGCTCTGGCAAGACCACCTTGCCATCGAAGGCCGTGAAGGTGGCGTAGTAGATGTGGGTGCCATCATCGTTCTGGAAACAGACGAACCGGGCGTCTTCGATGCCGTTGCGTTGCGACGGCGTGGCCGGGAAAATGACGCGTTCCGACAGCCGCTGTTGGGGCTGAAACTGAACCTCGTAGTTGGACCGGGCCAGCATCAAAATTCCCCGGATCGCGTTCCGATCCGACAGGCGGGACTGTTTCATTTCGGCTTCGAGATTGGCCCGCAGTTCTTCCAATGCAAACGACTCCCCAAACTTGTCCATAACCCGGCGTGTGAATCCGCTGGTCAATCCCAGCTCAAAGAGTTTCCGCTCGAAGAGCGCCTTCTCGTAACGGGGGTTCGGGATTTGACGGGGCTCGGTGAGGAAGCCGGTTGGGGGTAGGACCTCGATCCGATGGTCGACGTAGACGGTACCCGTCCGAAAAGTGATGGAGGAGATGTGTCCCTCCCCGGTCGCGCGCAAGCTGAGGATAAAACGCAGAGCGCCGGGAGGCAGGTCAGACTGGTCAGGGTGCGGGACGATGGACGGGTTGAACAGGGCTGCGGATTCTAAGGAGAATTCGCAAACGAAATAGGAGCCGATCAACAGCTGTCTTTGTTCGGAAATTTTCTCATCGGTCAACAGGAGGTCTCGGACCTGTTCGAATCGTTCCAGAAAGGATTCGTGGATCTGCTGGTGTCGCGGGGAGAATTCGGCGGATACTTCGTCCAGGAGAGGGCCGACTCGGTTTTCCGGGAGCGACATGATCCTGGCGATAATCCTGCCGGCCCGCTGGGGATCCTCCGGAATGAATGGCCGCAGAAGAACGCGTGACTGGTCAGGCCGGAGGACCGTGGCCGTGCGTTTGACGTGAATCGAGTTGGCGTTCATGGACTGGTTGTTCCAGAGAAACGAGACCGGAAGCCGCGATTACTCTTAGACGGCGATCGGTTCCTTAAAACTCGTCAGCATATTTTGCGCCAAGCGCATCTCCGCCAACGAAAGCAAGAAGGCCAGGGTTGATTCTGCTCCCTGGTTCCGGTTGACCCGATCCACGTGCAACCCATCGCGGCAACCGCCTGTTTTGGGAGAGCAGAGTTCCAATCCGAGATCGTTCCAGCCAATGAACCAGTCGAAGGCGCGTTGCGCCTGCTCGTACCACCAGAGGTCCGATGTGGCCCGATAGGCTTCAAGACAGGCTGAGACCATTGCTTGCGCCTCGATGGGCTGCTGGTCAAAGTTGGCGCGCATGCCGCCGCGGCGATAAAATCCGTTGCTGCCAATGGATCGAAAGTGACCCTTCTCGGAGATTTGCAATTCCGTCAGCCAGCGCAGGGACTGCAGGCCTCGCTCAAACACCGCTGGTTGGCCGGTTGCACGTCCGCTCAGAATCAAGGCGTGTGGGAGCTTCGCGTTGTCGTAAGTTAACTCCTCTTCAAACCAGCACCAGTCCGGCTGGGCGGTCCTTTCGAAAAGTTCCATGAGCCGGGAAGTGAGTGTCCCACGGGTTTGGTTGACGAGGCTGTCACCGCTCAACCGGCGCAGGTATTCATGAATGCCGATAAGGCCGAGCGCCCACGCCCGCGGCGAAGTGAACTCCGTCAGAGCTGGCAACGCCAGCGCGAAGAGTTGTCCGGCCATGATCTGGAAACTCCGATAGGGCGAACGCCCCACCCCCACGCCCAGCGCCCAGAGCGCTCGCCCATGACAATCCTCTGACCCATGTTCATCGAGCCAGCGGCGGTCGAAACTTAGGTGGTTGTGAAAGCGTTTCACTCTGAGATCGAACGCGTGATGCAAGAAGGCCGCGTAGGTTGTGGCCAGGGTCCGCACGCGCTCTGGCTCTTCTCCCAATTCACTGAGCAGTACCGCGAGGATGAATGCGCGAGCGTTGTCATCCGTACAGTAGCCTTCCGAAAAATTCGGGATGCTAAAAATGGCATGTTGGAAGATTCCAGTCGAATCGGTCATCCGCGAGAGATGACTCAACTTCAACTCCGGCAGTTCCCGTGGCTTTTGGTCGAGCGTCTTGGTGGCAAGAGATTTTCGAGATCGTGCCGCTCCCCCGATCCGCGACAACTCGAACGAGCGCATATAGAGCCGCGCCACGTTGCTCCAGACCATCTCACGGCCCAGATTGTAAGCATTCTTGCGAATGGCATGCCGGCGGGTGTCGTCGCGCAGCAAGTCAATCACCTCGCGGGCTATGGCAGGGGCGTCGCCGAACGGCACCAGCACGCCGTGGTCTTCCGCCAACAATTCTGCAGCGTGCCAGTACGGTGTCGAAACTACCACTTTGCCCGCACCAAACGTATAGGCTAGCGTGCCCGACGTGATCTGCGCTTCGTTGAGGTAAGGCGTGATGTAAAGGTCTGCGGCGCCGATGAACTCCTTCAGATTTTCAAGTTCTACAAACCGGTTGTAGAAGATGACGTTCTTCTCGAGTTTGTTCTTTTTGGCAAGGATTTCGAGGCTGAGCCGGTAGGCTTCGCCATGCTCGCGTAGTTCGTTGGGATGGGTGGCGCCCAGGACAATATATACAACGTCGGGAAACTCCGCTAGAACGTGCGGCAGGGCGTTGAGCACATATTCGATCCCCTTGTTCGGCGAAAGCAGCCCGAACGTGAGCAGCACCACCCTGCCTTCCACGCCGAACTGTTCCTTGAAATCGTTCGGATCGACAAAACCTACGTCGGGAATGCCATGCGGGATGAGATCGATCTTGGCCGGCGGTGCCTGGTAAATCTGCTGCAACATCTGGCGCCCCCGCTCAGTCATGACCACGAGCCGGGTCGAGAGCGCGACCAACTGGTGTATTACGCGCCGTTGCTCGGCTCTCGGCTCCCGCAGAATGGTATGAAGCGTAGTGACAACGGGCATTCTCAATTCGCGCAGGAGTGCCAGGATATGGCCGCCGGCCGGCCCGCCGAAAATGCCGAACTCGTGCTGCAAGCAGACAATGTCCACGTTGCTGATGTTCAGGAAGTCCGCAGCACGTAGATAAGACGACAAATCCTGCTCCTCAATCTCGAAGCGAACTACTTCCGGGTACTCGTAGCCACCTTGAATGTCATTCACCGACACTGAGAAACACTGGCTTTGGGGATGCGCAGCTGCCACGGCTGCAAGCAGGTCGGACGTGAACGTCGCAATGCCGCACTTGCGCGGCAAGTGGTCGCCGACAAACGCGATCTTGCGAACTTTGGGACTTTCTTTCATGAGGCAGTCTTTCATTCCTCGCGCCCCGCGCTGCTATGCACACGAATCTGCGCGCCAACTGCAAATGTGCTGCCTCAGCGTGAAGTGGGAAGGAGCGTTCTCCGATAGTGTAGATTCCGTCCTTCGGGCCGGTAGTCTTCAAGACATGCGGCTCTACCGATCCGATGCGGGTTGGCAGGAGCGCGGGCAGGATATTCGCGCAGATGCAGTGATCGTCTCGATGACCACCAAGCTATCCCTCGGCATGGTTGCATCCCTGCAGAGCCCGCTGCTGTTTCACCTGGCAGACTCATTGTACCTCGCGTCGTGATTGGAGGAGTGATTCTTGAGCAGCCGGCTGGCGGCGGACTTGGCGCTGTCGGCGTGGGGCTCCCCTTGCGGGTACGGAGGTCACGGACGCTCCTGCCCATGGCGCGAAAAAAATGCTCTTGATTCGGCACGCTCCCGCTTGTGGAGTGCCACGAACAAAAGCACCACGAGCAGATTAGCTTGGCTACGGTCAGATCTCATTGTCCTACTCCTTGTGCGCCGGTTAAACCGGCGAGGTGTAGTGAATGAAAAAGTCATACGAAAGTGGCGTAGCGACCCACATCGGCCCCGAGTCATGGGGAGCTGCTCGCAAGAGCAGTGACGAAGCGTTGACAGGGGAACGTGCGGGCCGGGTCAGCCGCGCAAGAACCTTCCTCCGGGACGCCGACGCTGTAAGGAGATGCGGAAGGCCCCATTCGGTGCACCGGGCTCAACGCGGGCGTGCTGGAGGATGGGAAACGGATACGGGTGGAGGAAGGGACGCCCCAGGGCGGCAGTGCCACGCCCCGTACACAAAAGGTAATGTTGGCCGTCGGGCCCTGAGTATTTGGCACATTTTTATGGAGTGACGCTTTCCGAAGTGGCGTGAAGGTCTAGCTTGCGCGAGCCGGCGTTCTTCTCGACGACGGGCTGGCGGCGGTGTTGAGTGAGATTCGTACTCGGTTTCAGACCGCCTTCCGGCTCTCGATCTGAATTCTCATTATGGTTACGTTCCACATCTACTGCGGATGCTTGTACTGCGGATGCTTGAGAAATTCAATCCTGGAGACCCGGTGTGGCACAACGAACGGTTTCCTGAATTCCCGTCTAAACAGACACGAAGCCGTGTACGGGCATCTTGCATCTCAATCTTGGTTCAGAAGTCGGACCTCAACCCAGGGAGACCAGGGAAGTGGCCAAGTCTGTACTGATCGTGGACGACAACGCCTTCGTACGCAAGGCGCTCTGCGAGATGTTCAGACGTGAAGACGATCTTGATGTGTGTGGTGAGGCAGAAAACGGCCGGGACGCCATCGAGAAGGCTCAGCAATTGCGGCCGACTTGATCGTCTTAGATCCCACCCCAAATGTCTCTTTCTTGTCCCCACAATGCCCCACCCATTGGCATTTTCGCCGGCTGCCAAATCAAACTCTTAGTCGGCAGCCATGCACGCAGCCTACCTAGCTGTCTGGACATGGCACAGCATTGTAACAACACGCGTTCAGATGCCCGAGTGGGCGCGTAATGGCCGCCCACACAGCAGAACGGTATCATTTTATATATCTATATCTTAATGATTATAAAGGCTTTGGTGCGGAAGGGGGGATTTGAACCCCCACGCCTTTCGGCGCCACCCCCTCAAGATGGTGTGTCTGCCAGTTCCACCACTTCCGCTTTACAATCAATAACTTAGACTGATTCTGCGCTCCGACAAACATCTGCCCGCGATTATCAGCCAACTCCCGCATTTGCAGATGTTTACTTCAAACGCCATTGAGGACGTACCCGGTGTCGTACATTTAAAGTTTATACCCGGGGTGTTGAGAAGTTCAAGGGTTGCTTTACCACGAAATACTATCTAATATTTAGACAGCAGAGGTGCGACAATGCAGAATGTGAAAATGAAACTCAAACAGGCGAGTGCTGTTCTCGGAGTTCCTCCGAAAGAACTACAAAACCTTGTCCAATTCGGCGTCCTGAGGCCGAAACGACGTGCGCGTGTCTGCTTCTTCGACGCAAATGTTCTGCTGCAGGCCAAAGTGGCGGGCTACTTGAAGGAATCGCTGGGTACCTCTACGCGATACCTCGTGCTGTTTACGAGAGCGCTGTCGCAATTTTCGGACAAGGAAGTGAGCAAGCGCAACATTCTCACGCTGTGTGCTCGCTCGGCACCGGGAAGGGCTCCATTGGAAGTTCGTATTCCGATTCGTAAGATCATAAGGGAACTGGAGCAAAGATTGCCGCTGGCGAACATCTGTCGCGATATACCAAGGGGCCGGAAAAGAAAAGGCTGGAAGGAGGAATTCTTACGCACCCTGAAAGATGCTGCGAACGACGTCGCTGATCTCTCGGAAAAACAGATCATCGAGTCTGTGCGATCATATCGCAGCGCCAGCCGCCTCCAGCCAGAGGTCGAGGTTGTCCCCTAGGAAAGGATCGCGACGTCGCCCCAGAGGTGTTGTAGATACTTCGGTGCTGTTGGCGGGAGTAGCCGGATTCAGGAATGTGGGGCACAACGCCAGCGACAATTTCTTGAAGCGATGGGAATTGTTAACCTGTTGCGCGAGGAAGCTATTTTGATTGCGGTCAAGCGCACTGAAACAATTTCACCGGAGCCTGGGGACGATCCTATTTGTGCATGCGCGAAGGAAGGCGCTGCAGATTTCATTGTTACCCTGAACGGTCGCGATTTTCCTAAAGCGAAGCTTAAGGCGCGAGTAATCTCGCCTGGCGATCCACTTCCTTGACCCTGGAGCGATCTACAAAGCTCTAAACTCGCTACCCGCAGAGCCTGCAGCATGAGATCGCACGATCTCCCTCGTTTCGCGGCCGTTGAGTTCTGTTCGTCCCCATTCTCGGAGGTGCGGCGGCACGGTAAGGCCGTTCAATATGCAATCGCCGTTATTGATGCCTGGTTACGTCGCGGCAGGTGGCTGGCACGGAACAGCATCATCCCGGACACGATGCAGATAGCTCTTCCGACGTGCGCCCTGCATACATAACACACATTGCAAGCGAGGAGACAAGTTATGGGTGGCCGTGGTGGCGATCTCGTGCATTTCGACCAATGTATCGTTGGTGACCCTCAGATCTGCGGAGGAGAACCGGTCTTCAAGGGAACGAGGGTCACTCTACGCACCGTGCTTCCCAGCCTCGCGGCCGGCGATACGCCGGAGGCGATTTTGGCTGCCTTTCCCAGCCTGAAGGCTGAGGAAGAAGGCCCCGTAGGGTGGTTTAATGCGGATATCCGGCGGGTCTTGGGTGATTAGGATGCGACCTTTGCGTACCGGCCACTGTACAGCTTGCTCGACATATCGTCGGTATTGAGGTGAACAGGATGACCGCGATGACGACTCACTTCGCGATTGCCATAGCGGCAGCTACCGCCATCCAACTTTGTCCCTCAGCTACAGGCCGTCGAAGGCGCCTTGAAGTCGATTCGCATCCATCGCGGACACAAGGTGGCCTCCATTCAAATGGGCCTTGGGCCTTCGACAAACCTTCATTTGGAGAACAACGCGGACGGGAGCGGGGAGCTTCCGCCGGCAATTTTATGAGACCTTGAAAATCTTTTCCGGGCGCGAATTTCCCGTTTTCAGAACTCGCGAAGAGGCCTTGGCTTGGTTGCTGGCATGGCAGAGTGACCCGCTACCGATGATCGTGACCAGGCATGTTCGAATGTCGTATTTGTTCCATGATTTCCTCACGCCGCTGCTGGCGTGACTTCCGACTGTCGATTTCTTCCTGATGCTGCGGGTTCTCACCGTTGTTCTTGTCCCATTCATCCAGAAGAGCTAGTTCGGTAAGCGCCGACACCCAGTGCTCCAGACCTAGCCACCGACAAGCTTCTTCCAATATGCGAAAGACCTCCAAAGTGCCGGCTTGGTCACGCAATGCTTGATACATGCGAGCCGTGCCAAAAGCCACCTGGGACGGCGCGTATATGGCCCGCGCGGACTTGAGGGAAAAGGGGTCGTCCTCCTCGGCAAAATACTTCAGGTTACTGGCAGTGAGGTTGGAACCGCTGAAGTCGTGAAGCACGGCCAGCTCCGAAAACGTAGAATCAAAGTCGGGGTCGGTACTCAACCGCTTCGCGTATTGAACAATTTCATCAAGGCTAGTCTTTCCCTTGTAGACCGCAAAGACTACACGGAGAGAACGATTGATGACATAGGTTATGGGCATGCCCTTGCAAAATGCCAGCAATTTAATCCTGTTAGAACCCAGAACAGAGCGGCATTCGCACCTCTGATGGGTACTTCGATGCCGATTTTCGGTAACCCTCAGGCTTGCTTGGCGACTTCAGAAAGGGGGAAACGCCAAAGGCAGATACTGCACCAAAAAAGCCGGTCGCTGAGAACTTTTTTCATTTTGTTCCAGAATCAGAACAGCCGACATCAGGCGCCGGAGAGAATGCGCCAGGTCAGACTGGTCAGACTGTAGAGGAGGACGACTGTGACCGCGGCGATAGGGCTTCGCCTCTGCCTTGCTGTTCCTGGTCGTCCAACCCGACCAACCGGTAAGCCTGGCTGCGCGATCTGACAATATTGAAGTTTGGGCAGCTATCCTCCGCTAGTGTTTGGAACATTCGCGCAAGGCCGAAAGCAAAATCGGCTGGCGCAGCGGCGGACAACATCTTCATTTGGCAGGGCTGGTTTTGTGGCGTTCTGCAGAGACAAGGAGGAGTTCTCGTCAGACTTGAAAGTTAAGTTAGCGATCAGGCTAGGTTTGAAGCCAACGGCCGATAATTCAGGCCTCCCAGCACTTTGGAAGGTCGGCCGGAAATTAATCGCCGTCTCGTGCGGATCATGCGTTCCCCAAAAGGCATTAAGCAAGAGCCGTAATCATCCGCCAGAGGCCGGTTCAGAGCATGTCCTGCTCTAATCAAGAAACCGTTGTAGCACGTCGGTCAGAACTGCCACATCGATCGGCTTCGTCAGATATCCATCGAAGCCGGACTGCAGGACTTTTTCGCGATCGCCCTGCATGGCGTAAGCAGTGAGTGCCAATACCGTCAGGTTGGCAAGATGCGGGGTCTGCCGAACCTGGCGCACGACGGCATATCCGTCCAACACTGGCATCTGGATGTCGAGCAATATCAAATCAGGCGTGGATTCCTTCAGCCTTTCGAGAGCTTGTTGGCCGTCCTCGGCCTCAATAACTTGGTGTCCACAGGACTCCAGAATTTCTCGTATCAACTCCCGATTGGGGAGGTTGTCTTCTGCCACAAGGACCTTGCTCATGACTGTCCCATCGCCTTAGCCAGCTCAGATTTGCCTATTGCCTTACGAAGTTGCGCCAGGAGGTCTGCCTCCCAGGAAGTGTGCTTGCGGAACAAAGCGCGAGCCTGTCGCTTCAGGAGTGCACTCTCCGCTTCGGTGAGGTCCTTGGCGGTGACAACGAAAACAGGAATGTTGTCCCACTCCGGATGCTGCTTTATTGCGCGAAGGACTTCGAAGCCGTCCATCTCGGGCATCAGCAAATCGAGCAGGATTGCGTTAATAGGAACTCTCGACAATAGCTCAAGCGCATCCTTGCCACTCGACACCGCATGCGGAGTGTAGCCGGCCGAACTCAAAGTGTCGCTCACAACATCAAGCGCTCCTGGGTCATCGTCCACCACAAGGATGTTGTGAGAAGGCCCGGACTCGGTTCGCAGATGTTTGCGCAGTGCCGCGAGAAGTGCAGATTTCTGCACCGGTTTGACCAGGTACTCTGCAGCTCCCAAGGTGAAAGCCATTTCCTTTTGATCTACTACTGAAACCACAATAATCGGGATCTGGGCCGTCACAGCGGTTTTCTTAAGTTCCGAAAGAGTCCCGAACCCACTCCCGCCCGGCATGAGTATGTCCAAAGTGATAGCATCTGGCTTCAGTTGACGGGCGTTTTCGACGGCCTCCGCCCCGGAGCCGACTGCTTTTACTGCATAACCCGCGCCTTCCAAGTAGCTCGCCAGGAGCTCCCGTGCTGGCGGTTCATCGTCCACAACTAGCACGAGCGGCTTTTCACGCTCAATGTCGGGTTCTGCCTTTCGGTTTTCGGTTAACACACCTTCCGTTCGCGTCTCCGCAGTTTCCCGCCCCGCCGGCAGGGTAAAGGTGAAGCAACTGCCTTTGCCGAGTTCGCTTATGACCTGAATGGTTCCCCCTTGCCGCTCAACCAGGCGCTTGGTAATGGCAAGCCCCAACCCGGTGCCCTCCTTCACGCCTCTGGTGGTCTCTCCCGCCTGCCGGAATTCCTCAAAAATCAATTGCTGATCCTCCGGCCGAATACCGAGACCAGTATCCCTGACCGAGATCGAAACCAAGGTGCCGTTATTCGAGCTTTCAACTCGCACCCTTCCTCCCTCGGGAGTAAATTTCAACGCATTGCTGAGAAGGTTGTACAGGATTTGCTTGAATCGCACCCGATCCGCATGCACAGAAAGATTTTCTTCTGTGTATTCGACGTGTATCTTCTTTGCCATTGCGAGTGGCCGCACTACAGAGAGCACTTCTGGCAGCGCTTCGGAGATACCGAAGCTTTCGCGTCGAAGTTCAAGCAATCCCGATTCGATCTTCGACAGATCCAAGATGTCATTGATAAGCTGCAGCAGGTGTCGAGCACCGTTTCGCACGTGTCCTACAAAACGTTTCTGCTTGTCTGTGAGATGGTCCGCTGTTTTCTCGGCCAAAAGATCAGAAAAGCCGACGATTGCATTCAACGGCGTCCGAAGCTCATGGCTCATGCTCGCGAGGAACTGGCTTTTTAATTGCGTGGCTCGCTCTACTTCACGGTTCTGTCGCCCCAGCTCCTTATTGGCGGCGGCAAGCTCGGCAGTCCGTGCTTCAACCCGTTGCTCCAGTTCGCGATGTGCGTCTCGCAAAGCTTCGTCGCGCTGACGAATCTGGCCCAACATGTCATTGAAGGCATGGATCAGGATGTCCGGTTCGTCTCGGTTTCCGGTTGGGGTGGCCAACAACGAGTAGTTTTTCTCCCGCGAAACGATGCGTGTAATTTCCGCTAAACGCACGATAGGTTCCGCGACCGCCCGCTGAAAGACAGATGCCACCAGAAGCGCCGCGACGAGACATGCTGCCAGCACGATGCCGGCGATGCCTGCATATCGTTTTAGGCGGTGATTCATCTCCTCTAGATCAGAACGGATATAGACAATGCTGGTGGGTTTTCCCTCGAAAACGATTTTCCGGGCCACCACGAGCTGGCCACCTCTGAACGAGTGGATCTCCGTCTGCCCGGGGGGGGCAGCTGGCATGGTTAGGATGTCGCCGCTGCCGTCGCGCGAGTACGTCGCGAAGGGGCGGCCGTCGAGCGTATAAATGCCGGCTGATACAATATTCGGAGCGGCCTTCAAGGCTGCCAGAGTATTCTCAGCGCTTTGCGGATCGTTAAAAAGCAAGGCGGAAATGCTGTTGCTTCCCGCGATTTGTGCCTCAATCGAGAGGTTGTGTACCATGGCCTCTCGAAAAGTAATCCAGTCGTAAGCGACGAATACTGCGCAAGCGATGAGCAGCGCAGAGCCACTGACCAGGATGTTCATCCTGGTCAATCTTTTGGTGATCGAAGAGTCGCGACTCCTTTTCATCAGTGGCCAGCCTCCGTCTACGAACTCCGTCTCACGCTAATTGCGACCTTTAGGAGTTGGGAGCTGAGGGTTAATCCATTCCGCTCGGCGCTTGTGAGATTAACTTCGAAGCGCACCCTGTTCTCCTCTGTAACAAACTGGATCATCCCGCCTCGCCGAGTGAACTGCGGCATGTCGCTCACGGTTAGAACACTTGCTTTGTCAAGCGCTGCCAAGATGTCCTTGAGGTGAACCTGCTCCGACGAACTGATGAACAGAATGTGGCAGCCAAACGCCTCCTGGGCTTTCGAAAGTCGTTTAAGAAGGACGTTCTTGCCCCGAATGTTCTCGCCGGCGATCGTGGTGCCGAAGGTGGGGCCAAATGGGTCCTGGCCCAACACACAAATGTTGAACGAGCTGTCGGATACTGTCATGTTGGCAGGCCACTCAACAAACTTGCCGAAATTGTAGAGATATGCCGCCTTGACCTGATATTCAGTCGGGGGCGACTGGCCGCAGAGGGCCGGAGTTGCAACGAGCAGCACCACAAGTGCCAGACCTACGCCGCTAAGCCACGCACCCCGATCGCAGTCCACGGGGCACCGTAGTGTTTGTTTGTCGGTATCCGTAACGTCGTGCACTCGCATCACCGTTGCCCCGTTTGCCACGTGAGTTTTGCGTACACGCCTCGTTTAATGCCGACAAGACCGCCGGGGTCGCCTCCGAACTCTGCGTGATGCGGTTGAAACAGGTTCTGCCCGACTACTGATAGATTCAGGCCGCTAGTGGCACGCCAAGTGAATCCGAGGTCCGCAGTGCTATAAGCTCGCACCTGTTGGGCTGGCAGCGTACTCACATAGCGCAGAATCTGATCAAGCGTGAACTTTTTGGTGAAATGCAGAGAAGATTGAAGGAGCACGAGATGGTGCGGGTTTGAACCCTCGGTTGACGGCACGGTGGTAGTATCCCGGCTGGCGGCACTCTTGCTCAAATTCATGTGCAGATAGGAATACGAGCCTCTCAAGCGCCACCAGGGCGTTAGCGTCCAATCAGGGGCAATTTCGAATCCGGCCGTATTGCCCAATAGCCCGTTGCGAAACATGAAGGGTACGACGACGTGCGCGGGGGGCGGTGAGGTCTCGGCAAAGGTCACCCCAGGCTCAATACTTAGAAGATGGTCATAGTTGTTGTAAAACGCAGCTATGTCTACGTATACATCCGGCTTTACGAGGCTGCGATATCCGGCTTCGTATCCAAGCAGATGCTCCGATGAGAACTTTCTGTCGCCAACAACGCGGAAGAAGGTCAGCGGATTGGGAATCATCAGCGCGGTGAGCTGAAGGTCTTCTTCTATGCGGGATGGTGTTCGTACCGCGCGGGTGACTGCCGTCCATACGGTTTGCTTTCGCGTTGGTGTCCAGAGCAGCCGGGCACTGGGTTCAACCTCGAAACCACTGTAATCATTATGAAGAAATTTGGATCCGAGGGTTATCGAGAGACGATCTCCAACGATCGGGATTTCGTCCTGTACAAAGACGCTATAGAGCTTGTCCGTCTGACGATAAGGCGTGAACACGACAGTGGGAACGATTGGCGTAGCGGTGCCAGAACTGAGTCGAGTTCCAAGCCCCCACAGGAAGTTCTGGCGCCCGGGTAAGACCAAATGATGAATGAAATCGATATCGAACGTATCGCGGGTCTCAGCAAAATTTGGCTGTGTTCTATCAGTGCGGTCGTAGTAGGTCTGCAGCTGAATGTCCGAGCCTTCCCCGAAGACATGCTCCCAACGAGCAAGGAGATTACCGCCCGCTACCTCGCCATTTTGTTCCACGTTGGTGGAGTAGGGTGCTGTGTAAGTCGTAATCCCAACGCTTTGTCCCGCGTCGCCGTTGTAGAGGTCACCTTGAACAGTCAGGGTGTCGCGATTGTGTAAGCCCCAGTCGGTGCGGAATCCAGTTTGAGCCATTCGCCAATCATCAAATTGCCTGTTGTTTGCATGAAATTCGGGACCGCGTGTGAAAGCTTTCCCGTAGACGCGGTAATCAAACGTTTTGCCATTCCCGGCGCCGTACCGGAAATTAAGGAAACCTTGATCAAGATTTCCACCGCCTGCTGAGGCGAGCACGCCATGAGTGTCTCTCGCGTTCTTGGTTATGATGTTAATGACCGCATTGACTGCGTTTGCCCCCCAGATCGTGCCACCAGGTCCACGAATTACCTCAATGCGCTCGATATCTTCCAATGGAGTGTCTTGAACCTGCCACCATACGCCAGCGAAGAGCGGCGTATAGACGCTCCGCCCGTCGATAAGCACCAGCACCGACCGAGACAGGGAACTTCCAAACCCGCGTACGCCAATGGACCATGTGTCAGAGTCGATGCGCGCTACGTCAACCCCCGGTGCCAGGCGAAGCACTTCGGGGATACTCGTGGCGCCGGACCGGCGAATATCTTCTTGGGTAATAACGTAGATTGCCGCCGGTGTTCGACTGGCTTTGACGGGCTCTTTCGACGCGGTTGTAACCTCGATGTTTCCGAGGTCTTCCAAGCTGATCTGGGTCAGATGGTTTACGGCTTCTTCATTGTTTTGACCAGAGTCGCCCCGGCTTGCGCCCACCAGCCCGCCGACGAGAACCACTGTGATCAGAAGCGACTTATGCAGGATGGATCCCGCCTGAGAGCAAGTGATAATTCCGGATACCATTCTCGTCCGTAGGGACCGGCCTTTGGCGGAGTCGGAACGGCATAACCACGTGCTCATGAGTTGTCCCCTTGGACAGAGTTGTTATTAGCTGCCTGCTCCGCCGGCCGCCGCCGCAGCGTTAGCGGGCATTTGGCAAAACTCGCGAAAAATGACAGGATCCCACCAGCCTTTGTTGACCTCTTCTTCCATGATTTGTAGAGCCTCCGTGCGTGGCAAGGCGGGCTTGTAGGGCCGTTGTGTGGTCAGTGCGTCGTAAACGTCCACTATCTGCATAACTCGAGCCGTCACCGGAATAGCGTCGTTTTTGAGTCCATCCGGATAGCCCGAGCCATTCAGTTTTTCATGATGATGGCGGATGATTGGCAACAATGGCCGAAATGATCTCAGCGGCGCGCAAATACGCTCGCCCACTATTGGGTGCTGCTGTACGATTTGGAATTCCTCGGGAGTTAATCGGGCTGGCTTTAGCAGGATCGCATCCGGCACGGCAACCTTGCCTATATCGTGAACGATTCCGGCTCGGCGTAAGGCCATGATCTGGTCCTCGGGCAAGCCAATTCGTTGTCCGAGTCCAGCCGCATAGCCTTGCAGTCGCTCACAGTGACCCTCGGTGCAGGGATCTTTGCCCTCAATCGTGCGCGCCAGAGCGAAGAGAACCGATTCCGCACGCTCTAGTTCGTCGGTGTAGGCTTTAAGACTCAGAAGAGAGCGCACATGTGCCAATAACTCGTTCTGATCAAAAGGCTTGCTTAAGAAACCGTCCGCCCCGGCCTTGATTCCTTTAACTCGATCCTCGGCCGCCGATAGTCCTGTAACGAGCACCACCGGGGTGAGACGCGTGTCGGGGTTGCTCTTGAGTCGTCGGCAAACCTCGAATCCGTCCAAGAACGGCATATTTACGTCGAGCAAGACCAAGTCGGGCTGGAGACGCGCGAACTGTTGAAGGGAGCTGCGGCCGTCAGGAGCGGTGACAACGTCTAATCCCTCAGCGTGCAGGAACTCCTCCAGCAGCTCGCGATTAACCGCATCGTCATCGACGACCAAAATCTTTCCTGCCATGGCACCTTCCATTTTGCGCGATAGCGAATACGTACTCAATCTTTGTAATGAGCGGCATGAGTACGAAGGTAATGCCGCGATTAGAAGGTCTTCAGGGTAATGTGTGCAGAGGGGAGCAAAAGGAGAACAACTCATCGGCAGCGACGAAAGTGAATGTACGCAGGCCCAAAATAGGCCAACTCAGGTCGAGGATTCCGAAGCCTCCTGTGCGGCATCTAAGCAGCAACGTAGCTCTTCTTGGTCTTCGTGCAACATCTTGGGGAACTTGATCCCATTTCCTGCGTTTGGATCGCAGGTGACCACCGTTCCCAGCGCAAGCACTGTGCCATCAATCTTTCTGGCGATATCGAGCTTGGTGTCTTTTGCCAATGTGAACATCAGTTCTATGTAGCAGCCGCCCAAGCTAATGTCGGACGTTTCGCCACCGATCGGAACTTCGCTGCCCTCAAGACGTAACTCCACCGGCACACGCACTTTGACACGTGGGGTGTTCTCTTCGATCCGGCTGCTAGCCGGGGACGTTGTTCTCGCCGGTGTCCACCATTGAGATTAACAACCTTGGTCACTCGAGGTCGATTGCATCAACGACGTGAGTGACCTGATCTTTTCGCCGGGGAGCTTACCACACGTCGAGCTGAGCGGCCAGTTGGCTCCGGTGAAGTTGGCTCCGGTGAAATCGGTGAAATCCGAGAATTGCAGGTGCTAGACCTTGAAGACACTTGTCGCATACCTGACGAACTCAGTGGCGGCAACAAACAGGCTATGGGAGGCTGCAGGAGCAAGGATCCTGCGACATTTCTTACAGCATCCCGGGCCACTGTCGCTTTCGCGTGAACATCTTCTGTGTAGCGGGGGAGCCACGCCATCGTGATGCGAGACATCCCCGAAAGCATTCCCAGTTTCGCTAGATCTCCAGTTACCTGCGCCGCTGGCGAGATTGCCAATCTGAACAACGGCGTTGTGCTGGCCACCCGCCCGACCGGCTCAGGGAAGTCCTCTACCATGGCGGCGATTCCCGACCGGATCAGCGAAACTCAGGCCCATCACATCATCACCATCAAGGATCCAGTTGCATTTATGCATGACCAAACTCGCCAGTCGAGGTACCCCGCTACGGTGGTCACATCAGAATTAGGAGCATTACAACCCTTTATTTGCCTTTCCGTTTCCGATTTCGCAACCTCGAAAAGGACTCCGCATTTTCTGCAAAGACCCTGAGTGCAGGATTGCCCGAGTAGCGATTCAGTGCGGCAGCCGATCAGGCTTTTTAGCGCTAGGAAAGTTCAGGCAGTTGAGCACCGTCTCTACAAATTTCTGCCTTTCAACTGGTTTAACCAAGTATGCGGCTGCCGGCATCAGGTCGAGGATCCGTGGACTGATTCCCGAGACCACAATGGCCGGGATTTCTGAGGTTTCCGGCATGTTTCTTAGTACAAAAAGCGTTTGAAGACCACCATGCCCCGGCATCAGCACGTCTGTCACAACCAAGTCGGGTAACAACCGACGTGCTTCCTCAATGGCCGCTGTCCCCGAGGAAACGATCACGACAGCATAGCCTTCTGGTTCCAAATAGCTGGCTAACAATTCGCGCGAAGCAAGATCGTCGTCCACAATTAAAACCAGCGGCCTGTCTCGCCTTGGTCTTGTAGACACCCATCAAACTTACGCGAATGGGATGGCTGCGCAAAGTTACCTTCGTTCACCGGCGGTGTGGTTCGGTCCTCTCAGTCGCAACCAAGCCTGCGCCGTTTCGCGCACAATGACCTTGAGTTTGGGGATGAGCACCCGGCGCTAAAGCCGTAGAGAGGATTACGAAAGGCATCTTACGTCGATAACGTTGACACCGCTAAGCTGCCTTGATGTCAACATCGGTGCGAAACTCTGCGCCTTTAAGTGAGATTCCGGTGATTAAGAACATCTCCTCGTTTATTCGGCAGACGAGCTGCGTACCGCCCGATGTGCCGGGTACTACAAGTCCGCCCATGAAACAAATCGAGCGCCGCGAGTGGTGGCTGTGGTCATCTGTAGTCATTGTCACTCTGCTGCTGACCGCTGGAATAGCTTCGCTTGCGCTTCCGCTGCTGCACTCTGAGACGGACAGCTCTTACAGGGAAAACATTCGGCAGTCATTGCGCGGGTTGCTCGGACTGGTATTGCTGTTTGACATCTACTCTGTGTACCAGCAGTTTCGGATCCATCGCATCCGTCGCCAGTTGATGTCGCGCGATGACATGTTTCGCGTCATCAGCGAAAACGCAGCTGACATGATCGCGGTGGTGGACGCAAATGGGAAGAGGATTTATAACAGCCCAGCATACGAGCGGTTGCTTGGTTACACCCCCGAAGAGTTGCGGACCACGCCCGCGCTCGAACAGGTCCATCCCGACGATCGCGCGCGAGTGGCACATGCAGCAGAGCAAGCACGCAAGTCGGGGCGTGGCGAAAGGATAGAGTACAGGATCCGACACAAGGACGGGAGTTGGCGGGTTCTGGAATCAACGGCCAGCGTGGTGCGGGATGCGAGTGGCAAATCGAACAACCTGGTGATCGTCAACCGCGACATTACCGACCGCAAGCGGGCAGAGGAGCGGCTTCAGCACAACGCTTTTCACGATGCGCTCACCGATTTGCCGAATCGTGCTCTTTTCCTGGACAGGTTGGAGCGCGCCTTCAGCCGTGCTAAGCGGCATCCGGAATACAAATTTGCCGTGTTATTCGTGGACATCGACGATTTCAAGAAATTCAACGACAGCCTTGGCCACGCAGCAGGAGACGACGTGCTGGTGCAAATTGCACAACGGCTCATGAGTTCGTTGCGCAAAAACGACACGGTTTCGCGGCAGCCGCACGAGGGTGAAGGTCCACCCGCGAGTCACGACAGCGTGGCACGCCTGGGTGGTGATGAATTCACGATTCTCATTGAGGACATTCACGATGCTAGTGACCCTATACGCGTTGCAACGCGAATTCAGAAGGTGTTAGCCGCTACGGCGCTGTCAATCGGTGAACAGGAGATATTCGCCTCCGCGAGCGTGGGCATTGCGTTGAGCACTAGCCCGCACGAAAGGGCGGCAGACCTGCTGCGAGACGCAGATTTGGCTATGTACCGGGCAAAAGCCTTAGGCAAGTCACGCTGTGAGGTTTTCGATACGGCCATGCACGCAAACGCCGTCAAACGCCTGCAACTAGAGACTGACCTGCGCAAAGCCATCGAGCACGGGGAACTCTGTGTGCACTACCAGCCCATCGTGCGCCTGTCGGATATGAAGATCGTTGGCTTCGAAGCACTGGTGCGGTGGCAGCGACCGCATGTTGGTTTGATTCCCCCGGCAGAGTTTATTGTCGTGGCGGAGGAAAGCGGTCTAATCGTTCCTATGAATCGCTGGCTGCGTCTAGAGGCATGTCAGAAGATGCAGTTGTGGCAGGCGGAATTTCCCTGCAATCCACCGCTGACACTAAGCCTTAACGTGACGGCCAAGGAGTTTGCGCATCCTGGGTTAATAAACGATATTGTTCAAGCTTTGGAGCAGACAGGCCTCGAGCCATCCAGCTTGCAATTGGAAATTGTCGAAACGGTCGCGATGCGCGACGGAGAAAAACCGGAAGGCGTGCTTCGACAGGTCACATCTCTCGGCGCACGGCTGAGCATCGACGATTTTGGCACTGGGTATTCCTCGCTGAGTCGGTTGCGGCATCTTCCGGCAGACACATTGAAGATCGATCGCGCTTTTATTTCTCGCATGGACATCGATGGCGACAACAGGGCAGTGGTTCGCACCATTGTGTCACTGGCGCACAATCTCGGCTTAATGGTGGTAGCGGAGGGGACGGAGACTCTGGAAGAGGTAAATGAGCTTCTAGCGATCGACTGTGAGTATGCGCAAGGCTACTATTTTTCACGCCCAGTGGACGAAGAGACCGCCTTGCAGATGCTGAGAACCGGTCTTTGCAACCAGGGGTCGTCTAGCCGAGTGGCCACCGCAAAGCCACTCCCGTTGCCGGTCAGGAATCCGCGTTAGATCACGTTTCTTTACGGGGGTTTGTCGCACAGGACCTACGTGAAAGTCTGCGACCTGGTCACATTCGTGTGACGAGTCGGCACGCCTGGCTTCTGTTCGGAAGCCGCTGGAGTTGACCGGCGCTCAGCCCAGCGGTTTCAAGAGGTCACGTAGCTTGAAGCGAGCATCGTCGCACCGAGCGGTTCGCATCGCCCGAACGATTGGTTCACGATGCAGGAAAAAACGTATAGCTCACCGGTAAGACCCAGGTTGAATCAATGGGGTTGAGCGGAATATGGAGGTCGGGGCCGAGGGCGCTGTGCTTCAGGCAGCAGCCGGCAAGATTGTGTTTCGGTTCCACAGCCGCGACCTGCACTTGGTGTTAGGCCCGACGAAGGACGATAAGCCCGTTCGCTTCAAGGTGACATTGGACGGCAATGCGCCCGGGCGAGATTGTGGGGCTGATTCCGTCTCTGAGGGCACCGGCGAGATTCGAGAGCCCCCGTCTCTATCAACTCATCCGGCAAAAGGTCAAGTAGAAGACCGAACTTTTGAGATTGAATTCCTTTGATCCCGGCGCTCGGCCCTTTGCATTCCCGATTGGATAAAGCTATCGCCAACACCATCGCTACTGTAGCCGCCGAAGGGCAACCGCAACACCCCTCAAAGCAGCCGGTCACGCAAGGACCCGGGGTTTCGGTAAAGCACATTCTGCAATCGCCAGCCGCCTAGGCTCTCTCAAGCAGATCCTCGACGTTCTACGCAGCCGGCGCCCTCCGTCGCGATGTTCTTCATGCGAGTGTTCGTCAACCACGTAAAAGCTAGTGCTCGGTCCCTCCAGTTAGCAGATCACCTTCACATCAAGGCGACCCGCTGTGACTGCTTGCTGGTCACGGTTTGAAATCGAATGGTGCCGTGGAGTCTATTTGGTTGAAGATGGTGTCACCACTTGACGAGGCAGTAGCTTGGGTGACGCTCAGACCTGTAATGGAATACAACGTAGCCTTTGAGTTGCCACCCACATCTGTAACCGGAACCGTTAACGTAATGGTCCCAGGGCTGGAAGACGTGTAACTACCCAGGATTGTGTGGGCAGGCGGATACGTCAGAAACTTGCCATGCGTGGTGTTGATGGACGACGTTTCTCCGTCGAAGAAGCTCGGTGCTGCGCCGCCGTCCGACTCCATGCCCGCAAAGTAGGTGTGTCCTGCTCCGTGCGGATCTGGTACTTCCCAGCGCACTAACCAGACTGCATCCGTCCCGCCTAGTGTAGGCGAAACGACTAGAGTGCTGAGGTTTCGCACTGTGATGCTGAACCGATAATGCTGTGAATCAGGCATAGTGACAGCAGCTGACTGAATCACCAGGTTCGTCGAGGCGCCAGTCGCCGTGCCGTTGGCGGAGTAGAAGGCATCCACAGACCCGGATGCGCTGCCGCTGGCCGGCGCCGGGCCACTCACTTGCCCGACGCTTGCATAGAGGCTCGGGCCAGCAACTTGGCGGTTGAAGCCAATCAGAGCAGACGAAGTACCACCGACGAAGTTCTGATTGACAGCGTCGGCCCAGACCACATTGGCCTCGCCTCTTAGACCGACTGTGACGCTAAGGAAATCGAGCAAGCCTCGGTCGCCACCCGTCGAGCAGCCAATCCCCATGGTGCAGATTGCGCCGTAGTGGTTGGAAACTTCTGAGACCTGCGTGGTGGTGAAGCCGGGCGCGGGGTTCGGTGCCCCGTTCGCAATCGCATTCAGGCTTTGGGCCATCATCACTGACCAGTGGGCCTGGATTGCGCCAGAGCCACACGGCTGGCTCGGGCATGAGCCGAGCGTCGACGTTCCGTACCAGACCATATCAACCCGGCCGGGATCACCCGCGGCGATCCATGGAAAGAGATTGGTTTGTAGACCGGGGGTCGCGGCAGTAACTCGCACCGGTGCGCCCCAATGCGCGCCGTGGTCGGTGGAAACGGCCATGTATATCTGACTGGAGCCGCTGAGGTTTCCGGTTGCGTCAACCGGCGCTTGCGACCACGTCAGATAGAGATTGCCGCCTCGGTCGATGGCGATGGGACTGAAATCTTGCCCGACGGTGACCGTGCTGTTGCCGCTCGAGTCAAGTGGGGCACGATATGCGACCGAGGTGCTACAGGTTGAGGGGTCCATCTGGCAGAGCGTCTGGCCACTCACCAGCGCAGTCGCGGTGGGGCTCGAGTAGCCACGGGGGAACCGGACGACCACGACAGCGTTGTCGTTACCATTAGCGTCGGAACCGCCAACTATATTTCCCAACCCGTCGACCAACGCAGTGTGGGCGATGTAGACCCCGCCTGCGGAATCGGTCACGATGCCTGAAACAATTCCGTCCGGCTCAATCTGCTGGGCCGGCAACGGGGTAAACGTCACGCCATCCTGCGATCGTGTGATCTCAACGATATTGCTGCCCACCTGGCCTAGACTCTGGTCGCAAGCCCCGATGCACTGGCCAACCTGATCAACTGTTTGATAAAGGGCACCACCGTTCTGCGGGTCACCGAAGGCAGTGATCCATGGTCGATCGACACCCGCAGCATTTGCGGCGTTGCAGGTGCTAAGCCAGGTCGCCCCCTGGTCCGAGCTGACGCTATTGCTGACGTCGGTTAGTCCCTGCAGGTCAACAAAGTACAGCCGGTTGGCAGCATCGACCGCCAGACCCGAGTCTCCGCCCCCAACGCAGGTGACATTGGGTTTTCCATAAGGCGACACATTCCCCGGCACGAGGTGGAAGCTCGCACCATGGTCGGTTGAACGCCAAACATAGCTGGCGGTCGTTGAGAAACCGAACGGCGCCGACACGTAGATACGGTCCTCAGAATCGATTGCTATGCTCGGCTCACCCGTGACCCGCTGGTGGTCAACAATCACCTCCCGTCCGAAGGCAGGCGTCTTGGACGCGGCGCCCGCTGACGACAGCCAGAACGTCGCAGCGCACGCGCTGAGAAAGGCAATAATGAGCGCAAGTCGTCCACTGCTCCTTAGAAAGCACGAGACCATTGTTTTCATCGTTTCTCTCCTTTGTGACAGACCGTGTGCTGAAGTAACTGAGGTTGGCCCGATACCTCGATCTTGACGGCGAATGCTAGGTCTGCTTTGAGTGAGGTTCCGGGAATGCAGAGCCGGTCCAGCACGGCGACGCTTGGTAAACAGCGGCTCCATTCAGTCTGTTTCGTAGGGCTTGCACCAGAACCAGAAGTGGAGCGACGCCACCACGCTATGTCTCCGGCGGACACTTACGTTTAGCAGGTCCAGGGTAGATGCAAATCCCTGGAATACGGTAGTTATCCCAGGGAAGCCCTGTATAGACAGGGAAGCCGTCGCTTGGCGGATAACGCTGCTGCTAAACACTGACCTGCGCCGCACGGCGCGGACGCTGTTGGAGCAGGAAAACAGTGTGATGAGCTTGGGCTATCCCTTCACCGGATGGAAAGCACTTAGCGACAATGCAGATGGGGGAAAGCAACGCCTGGGTGGCGGTCTGACGATGCCTGTACTCTGGTCCGGCAGATCTTCGAAACCGAAGCGGATCTTCTGCCCGACCGGAATGCCAAAACCTTGACCGTTCGAATTCACCACCTCACCCAATCGGCTCACGATGAAGTTCTCGAAAAACTCTGCTCGGCGCTCAATGAGACTCAAACGGTTTTTCCCGGTACCGACTTGACACTGCTCTTTAAAATCGGCTCACCCTGAATTCCATGAGGAGGTCTGAACTTGATTCAAGACACGCACGAACAGGACAATCCGCACCAGGCTGGCGCGGGCTTTCATGCCGTACCGCACCCACGCAAGATACTGATGTCCGCCTGCAGACCAGGCGAATGTGACCAGGCGAATGTGAGTTGACTTAGAGGCTTCCTATGCGAAAATGAGGGTACGGTTTGGGACATGTTGGGGCGTTAGCGATATTCGTTTCGATACTCGGCTGCACAACAGCCGCGATACCCTCGGACAACGCAGAATCGGCACCACTGATGAAGCAGGTCGCGGACGTGCCCCTGCCAGGTCCCGCAGTGCGCTTCGACTATCAGAGTCTCGACCCCTCTCACAGCCGTCTCTACATCGCCCACATGAATGCGGATCAGTTAGTGGTCTTCGACACGAAAAAACGCGAAGTTGTTGCGAACCTCGACGGCTTTCCCAATGTCCACGGCGTTTGGGCGGTTCCAGAATTGGGCAAAGTATACGCATCGGCAACCGGAGAGCACAAAGTCGCCCTTGTCGATACGCAGATTTTGAAGACGATCGCCAGAGTCGGACCAGTCAAATATCCAGACGGAATAGCGTACGCACCCAGCGCGAAGCGAGTCTTCGTATCCGACCAACATGGAGACGCCGATGCCGTGATCGATGCGACGACCAACTCGTTTGTTACCACGATTCCCCTCGGCGGCGGGGCGGGCAGGTCACATCTTCGTTGCTGTTCACGAAAAACGAACTCGTGGCGATTGACCCGGCAAACGCCAAGATCATTGGGCGCTACCCCGTGACTGGAATCGAGAGTCCGCACGGGATTGCCCTCGACGTGAATGCCAGACTGGCGTTTGTAGCAGGAGAGGACAATAGCAAGCTGGCAGTGGTCGATCTCACGAACATGCGAGTGCTGGCGACGTATCCGGTCGGAAAAGACCCCGACGTACTCTCGCTCGACCCTGGACTCAAGCGGTTGTATGTGTCAGCAGAATCCGGAAACGTGACTATATTCCGCGAGAATGGGAAGACGTTGGTTACCGAAGGCGCCTTTTCCAAGCCTCACGCGCACACGGTTTGCGTCGACCCGGAAACGCATTTGGTCTACTTCCCCTTGCAAGATATAGATGGTCATCCGGTTCTGCGGATCATGGCGCCAAGCGGAAACGACTGACATGTGGGGTTTTCACGCATGGTGGAAGAGCAATCCGGCAACGGCAGCACACGCGATAAGAACTGGCTCGGGTATTTTCCAGCGAAACAGTATGGCAAGGCTTAGCAAACAGATCAAAATTGTGGGCAGATCGTAAACCGAGCGACGAGCAAGGACCACCACCGCCCCCGCAATCGCCCCGGTAGCCGCCGCCGTTACGCCGCGCACGAAAGCGTTCAATTGGGGATTCTTCGCCCAGCGCTTATACGACGGCGCGAGGCACACGACAACCAAATACACCGGCAGAAAAATACCCAGCGCCGCCGCCGACGCACCCGCCACGCCAGCCACCAGATACCCAATGAATGTGACCGTGATCACCACTGGCCCCGGCGTAATCATCGCAACTGCGACCGCGTCCACGAATTGATGGTCGGTCAGCCAGTGGTGCCCTTGCACCACGCCACCGTAGAGAAAGGGTACGACAGCGAGCCCACTTCCGAATACGAACATTCCAGCTTTGGCGAAGTACATGAAGATCTGCAACAACGTGCCGCCTGCGCCAAATGTCGCGACTGGCGGCGGCACGAAGACCAACGACAACGCGCTTCTGGCCGGCAAAAGGCTAGGGAAGGCTTTCACCAACAAGTTCACTACTCCACCCAGCAGGAAGAACCAAATGATCTCCTGCGAGGTCCATGCCGTCGAGACCGCCAGTAGCACGAATACTGCCCACAACAACTTGTCCTTGCCGAGGGTGAGCTTGGTCAGCTTAAAAGCTGAACGCGCGATGATTCCAATCACGGCGGCGCCGATCCCATAGAACATGCCTTGCATCCAGGGAAGGCCTCCGAAGCGGACGTACGCCGCCGAGAGGCCCAAGACCATGATGAAGGATGGGAGCACGAATGCCACACCCACCGCAGTAGCTCCGAACGCGCCCGCCCGAATGTAGCCGAGATAAATTGCAAGCTGCGCTGCAAGGGGGCCCGGTGCGAGTTGCGCCAGGGCGAGACCTTCCAGATAGTCTTCTTTGCCCACCCAGCCGCGATCATCCACCAGGTCTTGCTGCATGTGTCCCGCAAGAGCAATCGGTCCACCAAATCCCACGGTACCGAGCCACAGAAAATATCTAACGAATTGAGTGAGAGACACTCTCGTTGGCTCGTGCACGACCGGGTTGATTTCTGGGTTCATTTTGCTGAGTTTGTATTATCCAGCGCAGCTCGCAGGCCCTTCGCTAGCTTCACCGCATCGTCATTCGCCCAAAAATGCATAAAGAAGAGACGAGGCTGTTCCTCAAGCATGTGACTATGGATGGCTGTAACCTGAATAGCGTTCTGCCGGAGGGCCCTGATCACCGGATTGACTTCGGTGCCTAGAAGAACAAAATCTCCCGTGACTGCTGCCTTTCCTGCGCCCGTCGGCTGAAAGTTCAATGCCGTTGCGAGCCCCATGGAACCAGGCACGGGCATTCCAGCTTCGGTTATCTTCTCGGCCCTGGGAACTCCAACCTGATATACGCCTCCATTGACTTTCCCCTTGTGCCCAAGAACTTCATCAATGGCTGTAGTGTCCAGATCGAAAGCAGGCGGAGTAGTCGGGGGTTGAGTGGGAGCGGGCGTCTTCGTCAACGCCATTACGTGCCTCACCGAGCCAGCCAATTTGACTGCATCCCCGTGGCCCACAATGTGCATGTACATCACGCGGGGCGTCTCATGAAGAACGTGATTGTGCAGCGCCGTGATTTGCAGCCCGTTTTCTTCGAGTGCCAACATCACCGGCGAGACTTCGTCTTCAGCTAGTACAAGGTCGCCCATTAGCATCGCGTCCTGACCGGGGCTGCTGAACGCGACCCATGATCCGAGCGCAAGTGTGGGTTTCACCTGCACGCCATCGACAGTAACCTTGAGGTCCCCGCGTGGCAGTCCGAATTTGTAAGCTCCATCGCCTTGCAGTTGGCCTGACCGTCCGAGAGCCTGTTCGACTGCTTTCCAATCATTAGCAGCCGGAGCAGTTTGCGCCGCCACCGCGCAGCTCAGGACAAAAAGTTGAACCAGCGCCAACACATCAATTCTCTTAGTCATGATTGTCATGATTGCTCCTTTTTAACGGATTCCGTTGTAAAGCCCTTCGATCATCTCCATGCCTCTGCGCAACACTTCTTCATTCGCCACCCCTTGTTTGTTCCATCCGTCTAATATTCGATCGATCCCAAGCGCTTCGGTCCTTCCAAACTGTTCGTCCGCGAAATCCGCATCATGAATCGCCTGCGAAACAAGCCTCAACCGGGAATCCTTAATGCCGAAGCTCTTCACGAGGGTTTCAAAGGTGCAGTCGTTGCCAACGTGACCGAAACCGCCGGCGTTGAACATGTCGAAAGGAATTGCGTGAGGATGGCGCCGTGGGTCTTTGTCGAAAGCGAACTTCGCGTGAGGATCAATGTAGCGCAAAATCAGCCACGCAGAAGAGACGCGGTCGATCCCAGGTTGTGGACGAGTGATCCAGGCGCGCCCAACGTAGTCTTTGGGATTCTTCTTACCTTCTCTTTCTTTTTCTGTGCCGTGATCACTTGCGAGGTGACCGACGGCCTCTTCGATTCGAGCACGTATAGGAGATCCGAAGAAATCAATCTCAACGATCTGCTGTAAGCGCCTCTTCAGGCGCACAACGCCCGGTTCCGACTTGCCACGGTTTGACAGCTTCGCCAACTTTTTCAATTCTTTTTCGAGGACTTGATACTCGCGGGTTCGGGCCTCGTTGAACATGTGCTCGATCTGCTCGTTTCTAAGCTCGTCAAAGGACCACACTTGGGCGACGGCAGCCTGTCCTTTTGAGCTGCGAATGGACGTGGCGAGCCACTCGAAGCGCTCCTGGTTCATGGAATTATTGGGGAGCACATAGCCCGAGGCGGGAAGGGCGACAGCACCATATCTCTGAAGCTTTCGCCAAACACCGACACGTTCGCTCGCTTTTGCGGTCGGCAAGGTGAAGACAAGAAAGAGCCAAGAGGCGGGTTGTGGCTTACGAGATACGCTCATAGCACAAAATGGTACAGTTATAACATAGTGAGATCACGGTGCGTCGGTGTGATCTGTGCTTCAAAGCGAAACCGCGTGCCGCGTCCACGTTTCGTGGCGCGTTCATATGCCACTGCGGCAGCCGCAACGTCCCGAGTGCCCTTGCCGTGCCGTCAAAGACGATAAGTTCGTCTGCGAGGTCGGTCCCGGCTTCTGGCCGGCTACCACCTCGCCCAGTTCGGCGCAGACGTTACTGCTGAATCAGGCCTTCCGCGATTGCATGATGCGAATCGCCGATTTCTGCGCATTGTTCCAGGACGTCCGCCACGACCTTGTTTGAAACCAAAAGTTGCGGGTTCAATTCCTGTTTTTCTTCATTGTCCGCTCCGACGGCGGCTAGAAATGTTCCTGGTGCGACGCCCCTGATGCTCTAGTCCAGCTCGCCGGCACACTTCGCGCTCTCGCGGTCTCGCCGCACAAAAGTGCTCACGACATTCGCCTGATGTCCCGCGGGCCTGGTTTGGGCGGCCGGCCACGCCGTTCGTAGTAGCGGACCGTTTTCAGGTTCACCCTGGATTCTCTCGGCAGCTGTCCGACACTCAGAATCTTAGGACCGAGAGCTTTACTGCACCATCCAAACGGCATCCGGCTCACTGGAATGCCTGCATGGGGCTCGGTGGAGAAAGACGAGGACAGCTGGAAGCTGGTGCTTTTCATACGGCATCTTCCCCTCCTTACGCACGAAGAGGAACGCGAGATGGAGTCTCTCAATCCGAAGAGCCCCACAGAGCGGCGGCAGGAAAAAGAAGAAGAACAGTTCTTGAAGGGGGAACCGACCAAGCAATCACCGAAACCGACCAAAGGTTTGCATCCCTAAGGAGGAGAAGCAATGAAACGGACAATCACAGTATTCGCACTAGCGTTAGCATTCTCAGCAATCATGTTCGCCCATGGAAATGAGAAGCAGATGATGGGCGCGGTTGCAAGCATTCCTGACAATTCCATTACCGTCGAAACCACATCCAAGAAGACGGTCACCGTCAGTTTGAGCGCATCGACAAAGTTCCAAAAGAGTGGCTCACCAGCAACCCTGAAGGATCTGAAAGCCGGGGATAAGGTTGTCATCCACGTAACCGGGTCAGAAGACAAGCTGGTGGCTACCGAGATTCGCTTTGGACCTGTGAATGAGGACAGCATGTCAGGGACGAAGGGTACGGACAACACTCACACCTTCACCCGGTTCCTACGCAGTTTATTCGTCATGACTTCTGGAGTTCCTGGAAAGGATCTAGGCCGCTGCCTAGACGTTTCCATATTCGTTGGGCCCGAAGGGCATGAAAAAGTTAGCTAGGCTGCGCGATCTTTGACATCAGCGGAGGTGGCAGACCTCATACAATGAGCGCACAGAAAAAGCGACCACCAACCTCCACACCATGCCCGATTACCCTGCACTTGCAATGCTCACAAACGGTCGCAATCGCCTGCATGGCGCACTTCGAAGCTTTCGAATGTGTGCCGCGCTCCGGCGGCTATTTAAGCGCCAAACGGCGCGCAGTGCAGACTTCTGTTTTGGGCTATTCTGGCCTATTATTCGCCTCCCCTCAACGAGAGGTGCGTATGCAGAGAATTGGAACTCTTGCATGCTCGCCAATTTTTGTTCGTCGCGTAGGGACAGGGACACCTTCGATATCATCGTTACTGACGTTACAATGCTTCCCTGACGAAGAATCGAAAATAAGTTGATTTCGAAACGCGAATACAGGGATACGAATCAGCTCCGCGGTATAGGGTTTTCAGTCTTGCCAAGGTTTCGGTTTCAGCGATGACCTCGTTTCGTTTTCTCGAGAGGTCACGGTCGCAGAGAACTCTCCCCCGCCGCTGAAGTCGAACTGGAAATGAAACCGAACACACTCTTCGGCGGTCATCGTGGAATTCCCCTGCAGGAAGTCCAGGTAAAGTTGGTGCTGCTTATCCAGAAGTTGCGGATTGAGCTCTAGCGCAGAATGCACCATCGAGGTAAAAGCGAAAAACGGCACCATGATCCGCCGCAGCGCGGCCTCGAGCCATGGGTTTCGGCTCAGCTCCCAGATCCTTTCGTGGAACTCCAGATGCACGAGAGCGTTTAATTTCTTAAGCGAGATGTCCACCAGACGTTTCTTGATCTCTTCCAGGGTCCGGATGTCCAGTTCCCTCGCACGCTCTCTCGCCAAAATCAGAACCTGAGTCTCAAGCGGCAATTGCACGACCGTGATCAGCCTGTGGTCTTCCGGCCCCAGCTTCGGCACCGAGAAACCGCGGTTCTGGTTGTGAACGATGAGACCCTCCTGAGCCAGAACTAGCAAAGCTTCCCGCACCGGACCCCGACTGACTCCCAGCTCAGCCGCCAAGGCAGGCTCAGACAGGCTTTCCCCTGGGCGGAATTTCCCCTCGATCAGGCCTTTGCGGATAAGTTCCGCCGCTGCCACTCGCATGGCGCTAGTACGGAGTAGTGGAAACGCTGTACTCATACGGATACAGGACAAACGGTAGTACAAGCGAACGTAAATGTCAAACGGCAGCGTAATTATGACAACATATTTTTGTTGACATTATACATTTTTTGGGATAGGCTTCAACGAGTGATCGAGGATTAATGCGATGCATGTTCACAAACCTGCAAAGTACATAGACAAGGCCCTCTCCTGTGCCGCTAGTGCTGTTTGGGTCGTGTTTGAGAGGTTGAACCGAATCAAGCCGAACCCTTCATTCAAACCCAAGTGGTCCGACAAACCACTGCTTAAGTCCTGGGAGAAGACCAAGCCCCAGCTCGGCTGGCCCCGAACCACCGACTCTCTGTGCCCGAAATGCGTGCCGGAAATTCGCCAAGAGATCCTGGATGGCAAGAAGCCGCTTTCGGCTCTGACCGACGAAAGACCCGGCGAGATCAAGGCGCAGATCATCGAACAGGACGGCAAGATCCTGATGGTGAAGGATTGCCCGCAGCACGGCCGCTTCCAGGACGTGATGTCCATAGATGCAGCATTCTCCCAGCACTTGGAAAAGGTCTTCCCGGGTCGCGACGTCCGGGCGCACAACGACGAGAAGCTCCACAAGCACGGCAGCAGCAGCATTCGTTACGGCCGGGGATCGGTCTTAACGATTGACCTCACTAACCGCTGCAACATGATGTGCGACCCGTGTTTTATGGACGCGAATCAAGTGGGTTTCGTCCACGAATTGACCTGGCACGACATCAAGACACTGCTCGATAATGCCATCTCGATCAAGCCCCGACGACAAATGTCGGTGCAATTCTCCGGCGGGGAGCCGACCCTATCCCCTTACTTTCTAGATGCCATCCGCTATGCACGCAAACTGGGGTACAACAGCGTGCAGGCGGCGACGAACGGAATCGAATTCGCGCAGAGCCCGGAGTTCTGCCGGCAGGCCTTTGAGGCCGGCCTCCGCCTCGTCTATCTGCAGTTTGACGGCATCGGGAATGCCGCGAACTCCCACCGCAAGGTCGGGAACTTGTTCGACGTGAAGCTCAGAGCCATAGAGAACCTGCATAGCGCAGGCGTCGACATCGTACCTGTTACCACCATCGTCAACGGCATTAACAACGAGCAGGTCGGGCGGATTATAAAGTTCGCAATCGACAACAGCGACAGGATTGATTTCCTTTCCTTCCAGCCCGTCTCCTTCACGGGGCGCGATGAAGGCATAAGCGACGAACGGCGCACGGCGCAACGGTACACCCTGTCGCACTTGGCGCATGACGTCAAAAGACAGGCAGGTCTGGGCGAGCCGGCGCGAGACTGGTTCCCGATCTCCTTCATGAGCACCTTCTCGGATTGGGCCGACCTCACGCACGGCCCCCAGGCCGATTGGGGGCACTTGAGCTGTGGCTGCCACCCCAATTGCGGCTCGGGCATGGTCGCGGTCGTTGACAAGGTGACCAGAGAGGCGGTCCCGCTCACCCGCTTTGTGAACATGGAGCGGCTTGCCAGCGATGTCAGCAAGATTAATGACGCGGCGCGAGGCAGATTCTTGTCGGTTTTTGGGATGGTGTTGGCCGTGTTTAGGAACTACAACCCCTTTAAGGCCCCGCGGCACTTCACCATCCTCGATCTCTTCAGGAAAGTGGACAAAGTTTACGGAGCGACTGGCAGAGACTACGGAAAAGTGTCAGCGGACAGGACGAGGGAGGATGTCGAGAAGCGGCGTAGCGACCGCTGGGCCTTCCTCGTGATCGCCGGCATGTGGTTCCAGGATCTGTTCAATTACGACTTCCGCCGCACCGAGCAATGCATCATCCCATACGCGACCCAGCAAGGCGAGATCTCCTTCTGTGCGTACAACACCGGCATCGGCTGGCGCAAGATCGTGGAGAAGATGCACGTGACCGCCAGTCTGACCAAGTGGTATGAAGAGCACGGGCGGCATGAAATCTTCGCAGGCGGAAAGAGGGTGGGTTTGCAATCCGCTGAGCATTCGTTGGCCGTGCGGGACGAGCTCGTCACCAAGGAGCAACAACACGATCTGGACGCGTTAGGGGTGGCAAAGAATGCGCGCGAGGAAAAACTTCGAGCGCGAGACGAAAAATGGAGGAGGGATGAGGATAACGCCCGGATGGAGAAGCTCTACCGCGAGCACGTTCTCAAGGAGCCACCCAGTCCCACGCTGGTTCAGCTGACAGGTGCCCAGCCTGCCAAGTGGGAGACAAAGGAAGAATCGCGAGTGCCAAAAGCGGCGACCGCGGTCCTAGTCAAGACGGAGGAGGAAAATGACGCATCGTAGTGGATCCTGGGCGAGAACTGCGTTGGCGATGATGTTGGCTCCGCTATTAGTTTGGAGAGCCTTGGGTTTCGGCTTCCTCGTCTGGCTGCGGGCAATGGTTTCGGTTGCCCTATTTGGGAGGCCGCGGTGACTACCCTGGAGGACATCGAGCGGGTGCGGGCCAATATGCGCCGCGAGCTGGAGCCGGAAACCGAAAGGAACCACGCCCCAAAGGTGCTGGCTGGCTTGACTGTCCTGGTGGCGTTCTTCGCCTTTTGGGGGCGCTCGCTGTGATGAGCGCACTGCTCTGAGCCGTCAGTCATTGTCGTTTCTTTCCTCGGGCTGTGCCGTCCATTTATGGGAGAGAGCGACACGCCGGTGCGCCTTAGCGGGGGAGCAGCGCCTGCCGGGGGGTGCAGGGGCGTCTAAGCAATCGCTGGAGCAGGCCACAGGCAAAACATGCACCACATGACCTGCCCTAATAGGCGTGGCAGCGGTGTTGTTGATCGTCCGATTGTCCGGTATGTATTTCGTCGCAATGGAAGAGAGAGCATCAAAAAGACCGTCCGCCAATAGACCACGATCATCATCAAGTACCACATTAAATATGATCACGCATAGAGATATCAATTCAATATTGCTCGCACCTTAGTTGGAAGGTGAAAAGTTTTGCGGGCCATTGTCTGCGCTTCGTTTGCGCTCTGTTTGTCGGTTTAGCAGTAACATCTGTAGCCTTTCGTGTCATCCGTGATGGCCCTGCATGTAGTTGAAATTACGTTTCGTTGGGGATTCCTTCCGCGCTCACCACACTGCTTTGTTCCCAACCTCTTTCGTGGATCTCGTTAAGCAGAGTTGGTACTAACTGTACCAAGTGTGGTCCTCGCCTTGTGATCTCGTTTGGAATCACACCTGCATCGCCGGTAGAAAGTTGACTCTTCCAAAATCAGTAAGGTTCACGACGGGGTGCCGTGTCGTCTCTGCAGTCATCGTATCCCGATCACGGAGGGATCCACTGCAAGGTGAGTACACACGCAACAAAGGAGGACAATTGCTGCTGCCGTTGAGGAAGAACACGACGGCGTTCGAGACGATCGTAAATAACCCTTTAAGAAAGTATGAGTTTCCTCCTGCGCCGTGCTCGGAAATTGCTGCTCAGAACTCAAAGTCAATCGAAAATTGAAGCTGACGTGCGATGCCGGCCCTGTCTGGCGTATCGAACGCTGGAATTGGAGCAGTGCCGGGGCCGAAGAACGGATTTACCGCGGCCACATTCGTATAGTTGAGCAGGTTGAACGATTCGGCCACGAGATCGAGTTTGCCGTGCTCGCCGACTTTGAAATACCTAAGCAGGCGGAGATCGAGTTCGACCTGAGTCGGGGTGCGGAGCGCATTGCGCGGGAAGTCCAGAGGTCGCGATGAGAGCGGGAACGCGCCGTTGCGATTGGCATCGAAACCCACCAGCGGATTGATTCGCCTCCCGCTGCCGACCGTCAGAATCGGCGCGGCTTCGATATTCCCAAACAACTTTGCCATCAGTCCGGTCGGCTTTTTGCCTCCCTCCTCCTCCCCAAACGGCAAGTCGAACGTACCGCTGAAGACAAACCGATGCCGCTGATCATTCGCGGAAAGACTTCGTTCCGCGCGAATAGCGTATGGGTTTTGGGGCTGCGTATTGAAATCGGAAGCGTCATCGATCGTCTTCGACAGCGTGTAGCTGCCCGAAAATTCAACCTCATTTGCCCAGCGGCGATTCACGGAAATGGAGGCGCCGTGGTAGGTAGAGCAGGAATCGTTCTGCCATTCGTAGACGTTGTCAAAAACGGGATTCAGCCTGCTCGGCCCAAACACGAGCCGGCCAAGTTGCTGAGGCGGAACGGCACTGAACCCGAGCGCTGACGCGTTGGCCGAGGTCAGTATGGTTGGCGGCGGCAGATTGACATTCACGGTACGCGGAAGCTTGACCCCATGAGCGAATAAATATGTGGCGCTGACCGTAAGGTTTTTGGTGATTAGCCGTTGCGCTCCCGCGCTTGCGATCTCGCTATATGAAGTGGCGAGGTTCGGTGAGTTTCTGAAAATTGATGGCAACACAGCTGCAATCGGAGTAGCCGGTGCGCCGCCCAGCACGCCATTGAAGATCTGCGCGGCTAGCGATCCGTACGCGACCTGTTGCAACGCAGTTGCTCCGTTCCACTCCAAACCGCGGTCTACCGCAGCCAAGAGGTAGCGGTCGTAGAAAATTCCGAAGCCGGCGCGCAGGACCCACTGGTCGGACGGAGCGAAAGCGATACCGGCGCGCGGCGCGAAATTGTTCGTATCCGAGCGAACAGCTGATGGCAGTTGCTCGAATTCATAGCGCACGCCAGCATCGAGAGTGAGCCGCTTCGTAAGAGTCCAATGATCCTGAACGAATCCGGCGTATCTCGTCACCGCGAACTGCGTGCCCGGACTGCCCCAGGATTGGAGATATTCGTCAGGGGTGCCGGCTAAGAAGGCGGTCAGGGTTGGGAAAATGTAGTAGGCGGCGAAACCGTCGCTAACCGAAGCCGTTTCGTGGATTTGGTCGAGGTCGACCCCAAACTTCAGCAGGTGGCGACCTCGCAACATCGAAGTGGTGTTAAGAACTTCGTAGTGGTCCTCTGCTCGTTCGCCATTGCCTGAATACGGCCTGCCAAACTCGGCAAGCCCGGCGATTTGGATGCCTGGCCCGGTTTGATCGGTAGTTCTCAGCACTTGCTTCCGGCGGCTGATCTGGAAGCTTGCGTCGTTGACGGTGGAGGCGCTGAGAACTGAATTGAGACCAGCGGTGAGACCTTGATCACGCGTGAAGCTGCTCCCCCGAGCGCTCGGATCAGCCAGGCCGGTCAGGTTGAATGCGTCACCAATCTCGCGATTGTCGGTGGAGGCGTATTTCAGGAGAAGAGAATGTCTGGCGTTGATCTGGTGATCGAGGCGGCCGGACGCCTCCGTTTCGGCCCGCTCTACCTGGAAGGTGCCTGAGTTGAGTTGCCGCGTGTGCAGGCGCGCGGACGCGCCGGAACTGAGAAACGAATTGATGCTGGACGCGACCGACGGTGAGATAAGCGAAGTATCATCGCCGCGCGAGCGTTCCTGCTCGCCACCCAAATAGTAAAACGTGCGGTCATGAAGGATCGGTCCTCCTAGAGCAAAGCCCACCCGTTCCCGATTGAGCCCGGGTTGCGTGGTCTCGTTGGTCAGCGGCTCCCGCGCATTCAGTGCGCCATTTTGGACAAATAGGAATGCGTCGCCGTGATGAATGTTTGCGCCACTCTTGGTGACTACGTTGATTGAGCCGCCCGCTCCGCCGCCCGACTCGGCAGAGAGTCCGTTGTTCACGACCTGGAACTCGTGAATGCTCTCCGGTGAAAGTTCGGTGCGAACCGAGCCATCAAACTCGTCGTTGTTCTCTACGCCATCAATGTAGAGGCTGTTGCTGCGGGGCCGAAGACCGGCAAAGGTGAAGCCGCTGTCTGCAAGCACGCCCGAGGCGGCAGCGTTGCGCGGATTGTTGGATTGGCTTAGCGAGGGCGCCAGAAGCACAAAATTTAGGTAGCTGCGCGTGACGACCGGCGATTCTGCGATCCGCTCAGGCCCGACAGTGGTTGCGAGCGTCGTTTGCGTCACGTCTATCGGCGGAGGTTCACCTGAGACGGTGACTTGCTGTTCAACCGTTGCGGGCACGAGACGGATGGCAACAGAAGTGACACTGCCGAGGCTGACCTCGACTGCATTGTTCTGATAAGCAGCGAAGCCAGGCGACTCCGCTCTCAGTTGATAGGTTCCAACCGCAACTCCAGCAAACAGGAACGTTCCCCTCGAATCGGTCGCTGCGGCGCGCGTTTGTTTCGTTGAAGGATTCATAAGCTGAATGCTGGCGCCGACAACCGCGTTTCCGGTCTGAACGACCACGCTGCCTTGAACGGTTCCGGTTGTCCTCGACACTTGGCCGGCTGCGAACGCCGGGAACAATAATGAAATGCCAACGGCTGCGGCTCGAATGCGAGCAGTGCTGGTAATAGAAATCATTTTCGCTCCTTGGGGCAGAGAAACCGCGAACTCTGTGCGGGAGGAGCGACGATCAGACGCGAAGAGTTAACAGGGGCGGGGAATGCGTGGTTGCAATAAGAAGCGGCGGTCCAGTGCAGATGCACACGGTCGGCGAGGC
>Ga0209577_10000492_pt1 | contig 40095 bp, 22 predicted proteins | sample GraSoiAngelo_109_FD_185874 | JGI IMG/M metagenome (GOLD analysis project Ga0209577, IMG submission 185874) | Grasslands soil microbial communities from the Angelo Coastal Reserve, California, USA - 14_0903_12_20cm (SPAdes) (version 2) | ecosystem: Environmental > Terrestrial > Soil > Grasslands... | reverse complement strand
GGAATTACGGAGAAGCACTACGCGCCTTGGGTTCGTGCGCGTCAAGTGCAGTTGGAGGCCGATGTGCGTCGCACTTGGGAAACGCTTGAACCGCAACGAAGGGTACACGGCGGGTACACGAAAAAACCCACGCGTGTAATTCCTTTCAAATCAAGAAGAAAGAATGGTGCCGGCGGGGGGAATCGAACCCACGGCCTAGGGATTATGAGACCCTCGCTCTGCCACTGAGCTACGCCGGCCGGAAGTAATAGTAATACTTAATGTATGGAGTCTACGGCAGGAGTGTCAAGGCATTCGGCATTTCTCAGCATTTCTCATGCGGTTTCGATCGAAGTGTGGAGCAGCGTCAAAGGTGTTCCCGGCATCTTAGCAGAGCGTTGAAGTGGCGAAGCCAAGAGATTTGCCGCCGAGAGAAGATGGTCAGGGGAGGCGTTTGGCTACTTAAAGGTAAGCAACAAGTACTATATTCTTTGGTACTGGTGTACTGTTGCTCTTGGCAGCTGCCAAAAGTATATTGTGCGTGATCGGGCTCATGCCCAAGCTCCCTGCTAGAGCGAACGTTTAGCAAAAGCACGAGGGCGGGTAGGGGATACCGATACAGTACAGGCTCATCGTCTGAGCTGCTTGACATTGGTGCGCAAAGAGTTAGGATGCCGCCGGGGTTGTTTTCTACCTTGGAGGCACAATGTCACGCAAACTCGTAGTCGTCGTTCTAGTCATGTTGGTACTGGTTGGTGCAATGAGCCTGAAGACGGTCGTCGTCGCCCATGGCGATGGCTCCGTGATTATGGCAAACGGAGGAGCACCGCTTCCGCCTTCACCCTGGAAAAATGGAGGCGCGCCGCTTCCGCCTTCACCGTGGAAAAATGGAGGCGCTCCGCTGCCACCGTCGCCCTGGAAGTAATAGCCTAAGCAGCTAACGGCCAGGGCGTAGAGAGGAAAACGTGCCTGGTCTGCTTGATTATTCCATATGGGTCCTCTGCACGCTGTTCGAAGCAGGCGTGGTCATTTGCGCTGCGAGGCGAGGTGTGTTTCGACGTTACCTCGCTCTTAACCTTTACATGCTGGCCTCGATCCTTGTCAGCATTATACGTCTAAAGATCTTGCTCGCGTACGGCTTCGGTTCAGCCGAGTATATGTATTGCTACTACTACTCGGACTTATTGCTGACGATCGGACTGTACTGCGCGTTGATGACTCTGTATGTCCATGTCTTTGAGGACTTGGGTGCGGAGCAATACGTGCGCTTGGGGGCCGTGCTTCTCCTGCTCGGTACAGCAGGCTTCTCCTTTGCAATCGTGCAGCAATTCTCCACCAAAATCTTGAGCCATTTCGTGGTGGAAGTCTCCCAAAACCTCTACTTTGTTGGTTTGGTTCTCACCTACGTGCTTTGGGGCGCGATTCTCAAGTTGAGGGAAACGCGGACGCGGCTTATTCAATTGGTGTTAGCCCTAGGATTGTATTTCAGCCTCTTTGCAGCCAGTTACGCGCTCAGGAATCTATACCCTGGCTCGCGTGGCGTGTGGGATTATGTCACCCCTCTGTCTGGCTGTATCTTGCCCCTTGCTTGGGGCTATGCCTTCTGGCAGGTTCCTGAGGAAGCCCGTACGGTTCCTGCGCATCTTGTGGCGGTGCCCCGATGACGGCTGCCTTCATTTTCGTCGTGTCTGTGGTGATTTTCCTGCAGTTCTTCGTGTTTTACTGCCGGTCGCTGATCGCTGTGTCGTCCAAGCAGCCTCTCTCGCCAGAGGTCCAAGAGGTCACCGGCATACAAAGAGTTCCCTCCGGTGAAGATTTCAACCGGGTTATGCAGCTCTTACATCTTTGCCCTGAGCGGCCGGAAGACCGCAAAGGAATCCAAGCGATTGGCGCCTATTTCCGCTTGCTGAGTTTTGTCAGTTCCACGTTCGCGCAGTTGGTCCCTTCCATGAAGGCCTGGATGGAGTCCGAGCGGGGGCATTGTACTTATTTCGCGGCCATCGCACTGGAACGCCGCATTTCGTTTAGCCGCGACATGCTCGCTCAGCAAATGGATTCCTGAGCGGGCCCGGGCCTCCCCGCTGTCCGGATGCTTCTTTCGTGACCGCCATCCACGATTTCCTGCTTGACATTTCAGCGGCGTGGTATTCTACCCAAGCTCTCTCCTCACCGGAGCGGAAGCGTCCGCAGCGCAAAACTCACGGTGACAAAAACATGCTCGCAGTGTGGCGCGGTGTTACCCACAGGGGCCTGCGTCTGCCAATTCTGTGATTCATCCTTTTCTACGGGTTTTTCTGCCCTAGAGGATCCTCCAGAGATCTCTTCGCTCGGAACCCTTCCGCGAAGCTCAGAGGATGAAAAGCCAGCTGGGGAAGTGTCTGGATTGCCGATTGCTCCTGTTGGAGGGGCGACAGAGCCCGGTTCATGGCGGGGCGAATTGGCGCAACGCCTGAAAGCTTATCGCACACGCAGGAAACTATCCGACAGCGACCTGCAATCCCATTTTTCTTTTGAGGAATCGCCGGCGGAGCGCGGGACCGAGGCTTCCATTGCCATTGCCGAAGGGCGGGATCCTAAACAAGAGTTCGCTTTCACCATCGCCATAGGCAGATCTTCAGAAACAAAGGCTTCTGAGGAATTACCGGTCGAAATTCATATCTCTGCCGCGCCGGACACAAGCGGTCATGCTGGGGCACAAGTCCCCAACTTGGAAGCCGGCTCTCCTGCAGGCCTGTACCCGGTCGCTTGCATCGATGACCGCCGGCTGGCCGCGGTTATCGATCTTTTTTGCCTGCTATTTGCATACGGCGGCTTTCTGGGGCTCTTCGGTTCATTGGGAGGACATTTCACGCTGAGCAAGTTGAGCGCTGCAGTTTGCGTCACGACTTTTGCGATTGTCTATCTGCAGTACTTCGCGCTTTTTACCATCTTCGGTGGGACCACCCCCGGAATGATGATGCGCGGCTTGCAAGTGGTCAGTTTTTCCGGCGAAGCGCCCGGGCCAAGACAAATGTTGTTACGCAGTGTGGGTTACCTGCTCTCGGCCGGGACATTTTTTCTGGGATTTCTGTGGGCACTGTGGGATTCCGATGAATTGACTTGGCATGATCGTCTCTCGCGGACGTATTTGAGCGAGGAGCGGACGCTGCCCGACGTAGAAGTTCCAAACGCCGCTCGAAGCCGGTAATGCTTCCAGATTCTCATGCACATGACGAGACAGATTGACAGTCACGCGCTACGCGAATAATGGCTTCAAGGCTTCTTTCCACGTCAGCCGCGGTAGTAGCCCAGGAAGAAACGCTGATCCGCATGGCCGTCTTTCCTTGCCACACGGTTCCGCCGCACCAACATGTGCCTTCTTCCTGAACCCGGCGAATCACTTCTCGAGTCACTTCGGGAGCGCCGAAAGAAACCAGCACTTGATTGATCACCACTTCGTTTAATACTTCAAAGCCTGCATTGCGCAACCCGCTGGCAAATCTTTGAGCGTGAGTGCAGGTTCTTGCAATGAGTTCGCAGAGACCGGCTCGACCCAACGATTTCAACGTGGCCCACAATTCCACTCCGCGAGCCCGTCGCGATGCATCGGGCGTGTGATACATCGGCTCACGGCGCGCACCAGGTTCGAGATAGGCCGCGGTCATGCCAAGGGACGCTCGCAACGCATCGCCATCTCTTAGCAGAACGACGCCACAGTCATAGCCGGCGTTTGGCCATTTGTGTGTATCCGTGGCCCAAGAATCAGCGTTCTCAAATCCTCGAGTCAAGTGCTCAAACTTGGGTGACACGTGTGCCCAGAGGCCGAAGGCGCCATCCACGTGTACCCAGGCGCCCTGTTCCTTGGCGGCAGCGCAAATTTCTTTAGCGGGGTCGAACGCGCCGGTGTTTACGTTGCCTGCCTGGATGCAAACAATCGTTCGCTTTGTCAGCCTCGGAAGGCGGTCGGAGCGCATTCTCCCTTGACTGTCCGCGTCTACCATGGTCACGCGCTTTCTTCCAAAGCCAGCCATGCTTAAGGCCTTTAGGATTGATGCGTGAACCTCAGCTCCAACGACCACTTCAATCGGCGGCGCGCCAAACATTCCATCTTCGTTGACGTGCCAGCCGGCCTGCACGAGGAGGGCGTGGCGAGCAGCAACGAGAGCGGTGAAGTTGGCCATAGTTGCGCAAGTAACGAGCCCGCCTTCGCAATCGGAAGGCAATCCGAGAGCATCACAAATCCACTGAAGAACTATATCTTCGAGCTCTGCAGCAACCGGGGACATGCTACGAAGCGCAGCGTTTTGATTCCAGGCGTCTGCCATCCAGCTTGCAGCGAGGGCGGCGGGAACGATGCCACCGTTCACGAAACCGAAATAGCGGCCGCCCGTCATGCCCGTCGTAGCCGGCGATCCGATTGCGTCTAGCTGTTTGAGCACCTCGGCGGGGTCGCAAGACACTTCGGGAAAAGGTTCGTGAAACCCGGAGAGAGCAGCAAGAGCAGCGGAGGCGGGACCCACTCTGCGGTCTCGAACTTGATCGGCGTAGCGAGTCGCTTTTTCAGCAGCAAAACTCAACAACTCGCCAATCCGTGGTATTGCGCTTTCATCGGACAAGGCGCACATAGGATCCATCCTTCTCGGCGCGCGTACACAGGAACGCGCCTTGACGAGTTTCTTCGCCAGCACAAAAGCTAACAGCTGTTGACTGGAGGGAAAGAGCCGAATTGTCCGGCTATTTCTTTACGGCCTCATCGGAGGCGATTCTGCCGTCGCGGATGTGGATGATGCGATGGGCGTGTTGCGCGATGTCGTGTTCGTGGGTCACAAGAATGATCGTGTTTTCCTGGCGATAGAGGTTTTCAAAGAGCGCCATGATTTCTTCGCCGGTTTTGGAATCCAGGTTACCGGTGGGCTCGTCTGCCAGCACGATCGATGGATTATTGACCAGAGCGCGCGCAATGGCCACGCGCTGCCTTTGACCGCCGGACAGCTCATTGGGTTTGTGCTGCATGCGGTCAGTAAGATCCACCCGCTCGAGGGCCTTCTTGGCCTTTTCCATGCGCTGTTCGGCTGGCGTACCGCTATAGATCAAGGGCAACTCGACGTTGTGAAGAGCAGTTGCGCGGGGCAGTAAGTTGAAAGTTTGAAACACGAAACCAATTTCTTTGTTGCGGATGTAAGCCAGTTCATCGTCGTCCAAATCAAGGCAACCAATGAGATTCATAAGTGTGGATTTGCCGGAGCCGGAAGGCCCCATGATGGCCACGTACTCGCCTTTGCGAATCTCCAGGTTTATGCCGCGCAAAGCATGCACCTGCTCCGCGCCCATTTCGTAGACTTTGGCAAGTTCTTCCGTTTTGATGACTATGCCAGAGTTGACCAGGTCTTCCCGGTAAGAATCAGCAGTCTGCGTCTCGACAGGCATACAAATCTCCCTCGTTCTATTTATCAGCTCTGCTGATCATCTTGCTTCTTGGGGGCGCTGTTGTCTACCTTGACCTGGGCTTCCGGCTTCAAAGTGCGCAGCGCTTTATAACTTCCAATCACAATTTCATCGCCGGGCTGCAAGCCTTTGGTGACCTCGATGTCCGTCACGCCTGAAATGCCGGTGTCCACCGGACGGAAGACGGCTTTCTTCCCGTGCACCACGAAGACGCCCTGGATTTCATCCTTTTTTGGATCGCCTGGCGTAGCTGGTGGCGGCGCAGCAAGAGTCACGCCTGATCCGCCTTGCCCCTTTGCGTTCTTAGCGGCCTCTTCCAATTCCTTGCGGGTCCGCATCGCCAAAGCTTGGATGGGAATAGCAACGACATTTTTCCGCTCGGCCGTCTTGATTTTTGCCGTGGCCGAAAGGCCCGGCCGCAGATTGTCGGGCGGGTTTTCAAGGGTCACCACAACTTTGAAGTCTTTCGCCTCTTGTGTGCTGGTCGTAGTTTGCGTGGTCGTCAAACCGGAACTGCGCAGGACGGCTTGCGAACCGATTTCCGTCACTTTGCCCTTGAAGACTTTGCCCGGGGCAGCGTCGATCGTGACGTCAGCTTCCTGACCCATCTTCACGTTGACGATGTCGGTTTCATCCACTTTAACTTCCGCGGTGACCGTGGACATGTCAGAAAGCGTCATCAAGAAGCTGCCGTTGGAGTTCTGGATGCCGGGGACAACATAATCGCCCACACGCTCCGGGAGATAGCTCACAATTCCGTTGATCGGTGAAGTGTAGATGGTCTTGTGCAAAATGTCTTCACTGTGCACCAGCATGGCACGGCTCTGATTCAACTGGGAGTGCGCCTGCTCCAGTTGCGCTCTCAGCAGGGAGACGCGTGCGCGGGCCGAATCGACCGCAGCCGCGGCTGCGGCATAAGTGGTTTTTCGCTGGTCGAAGTCCTGCTTCGGGATCAAGCCATCGTTGTACAGCCCTTGGCCGCGTTCGTAATCCAGTTTGGCTTTTTCCAGGTTGGCTTCCTGGGAAGTCAAATCCGCTTGCGCTGCTTTATAGCTGGCTTCTGCCGCTTGCACGCCCGATGCGGCGGAATTACTCGCGGCCTCCTGAGCTTGGACATCCGCATTGGCCTGAACGTTCTCCTGAAGCAGCAGTTTGTCACCCTTCTTGACGTGGTCCCCCTCTTTCACCAGAATCGCTGTAATCCTGCCAAACCCTTGTGCCGTCACGTTGGTATAGGTGGTGGGCTTGATTTCGCCCGAGGCCGTTACTAGAGACACCAGGCTGTCCTGCTTGGCCACCTTCGCCGTTTGCACCGTAACAACACCCTTGTTTGCCTGGTTTACGCTGAACAGAACAATGCCGCCGAGTACGACTACGACACCCGCGCCAATCGCCACTTTATGCCACGTCTTCATTCGCTTGCCTTTCGCTCCACCACGCCCCGGCCACTACTCCAAGTCGCTGCTATCCTGCGAAGTTCCGTGAGAAATCCTTGGTTTAGGAAGCTGCAACGACAGATGCCTGCCCGAACCGCTCTACTTTACATACGCCGGTTCGCGTGGAAATGTTTCGCCTGGGCTCAGTGCGAGATTGCAGCTCGGATTCGCAACAGGAAAGTCTAGAATTGGTGCTGCGGGATCCGGATCATCTCTCCAGAGACAGCGGCTTAGCCACGCAATGCCCTATTCTATCGTCACTTGCTTGCCATGAAAAGCGCGTTAGGGGACTTAGCCAATAGTCAGCCAGGAGATTTTGAGGGCCGGGCCGCGTTGTCCTGTCTGCTCCGGACGTTTAATGCCATCCTTTTCGATTTGCGCCGTCTCATTGGCGGCAGCTAACCGGCCGCGGGGAATGGCAAAGTGGCTGAATGCGGCGGTTTTGCCAGACCAACCTGCCTTGTCTCGAGTCGCTCATTTACATTTGCTTTCAACAACTTGCGCCGCTCTCATTGGGGGGCCAAGATAGTCTCATTGGGAGGTTACAGTGCACCAAGAAAAATAAGGTCCCTTGCGGGTACAGGGTGCCAATGAAGTATGTGCTTTGACCGTGCTAACGCCGAAGCATACACTCGTCGGTAGCTGCTGTTATTCAGTTCTTCGAACGTTGAGCGGCAATACCGCCACTACCGTAGTAAGCGCATTCTGAGAACTGATCTCCAGATTTCCCGCGAGCTGCCGCATACGCTCGCGCATACCTGCAAAGCCAAGGTGATTCGCCATATCTTCAGATTCAGCCTTGCCGAGGCTGCCCCGAGACATTCCCTGGCCCTTGTCGCTGACCTCCAAGGTCACTTCTCCCGTTCCTACGCTTAGGCTGACGGTTACCGCTGGCCTTGTCGAGCGGCGGAGAAAGCTCGCAAGGCTTTCCTGTGCCACGCGGAACAGCGCAATTTCGGCATCTTGCGAGAGTCGCACCAAAGTTTCGGGAAGCCTCATGTCCACGGGGATTCCTGTGCGTTTCGTGAAATCGGAGATGTACCAACGCAAACCCGCCAACAAGCCGCTCTGTTCGAGCATGCTGGGGTGCAGGAGTTGAGAGAGATTCCGGACAATATGGGAAACATCGTCGACAAGCTTCAAACTGTCATCGAGGATTTTGGAAGCTCCGGGGCCAAGCTCGCGGCTGCTGTGCCGCAAAGTGTAGAGTTTTCCGGTTAGCGAGGCTAGCAGCGGGCTGGTGCTGTCATATAGTTCCAGAGCAACCCGTCGCCGCTCATTATCGCGTGTCTCAATCAAGCGCCCCAAAAAATCTCTGAGAACTTCTTCTGCCACCTTGCGGCCGGTGACTTCGAAGAGGAAACCGTCCAGATGCTCTGCTTTGGAGGAGTTGCTTGCCACCGCCCGGCCCTGGTCCAAGACCCAGCAGGTGCGACCGTCCGCGCGAACTATGCGATACTCGAGACCGAAGGAAACTCCTTTTTTGGCAGCCTCTTCAAGAGCCGATGACAAAACTTTTGCGTCATCGGGATGTACGACGCTGGCATAGCTTTTGCGACCTTCGATGAATTCGGAAGCGGCGTAACCAGAGAGCCCGGCGATGGGGTCGCTGACAAATTGGAATTCCCAGGGCGGCTCAGCCTTGCGCCGGTAGACCGCACCGCGGACATTCGTAATTAAAGTCCTAAAACGCGCTTCGCTCTCCCGGATTTCCTCCGACTTTTGGAACAGTTCGAGGAAGATGCCGACTTTGGCTTTCAACACTTCAGACAGATACGGCTTAAAGATGAAATCGACACCTCCCGCACAATAGCCGCGGGCAATTTGATTGGGGGTAGCGTCAGCCGCGGTGATGAAGATGATAGGAGTATGCCGCGAGCGTCGTCGCTTACGGATGAGTTCCGCGGTCTCGAATCCATCCATGTCGGGCATGCGGACATCGAGGAGGATCACCGCAAAATCCCGGTCGAAAAGGAGCCGCAGCGCTTCTTGGCCCGAACGCGCTCGGATGAGGTCCTGTCCAAAATCTTTCAGGACCGCTTCAAGGGCGTCGAGATTGTCGGGGCGGTCATCCACGAGCAGGATCGCTGCTTTTGACCGGCTGGTTTCCTGGCTCCAATGATCAACTGATGATTCTAAATCTTTACTCATGACTTGGTCCGGAGCGAGCGCCCTTCCACTATGAATTGAATGCACATGCGCAAAATACTACAAAGTGCCCTGCCTGCTTTCAATCAGTCGCAAAGTGATCGGACATTGGCTGCCCTCACTGCTTGGGATATAGCCATACGCGGAGAAGCGAAAGGAGTCGCGCCGGGTCAACCGGCTTCGGGATGTAGTCTGAAGCGCCCGCCTCGATCGAGCGCTCCCGATCTCCCGGCATAGCTTTGGCCGTTACTGCGATGATCGGGAGCGAATTGAAGCGCTCCATCTTGCGGATTTCGCGCAATGCCTGATAGCCGTCCATTTCCGGCATCATAATGTCCATAAGAACAAGGTCGATCGCAGGATTAGAGGCCAGTTCCTCGAGCGCCTTCCTTCCATCCTGCGCGCATACAACGTTCATCTGACAGAGTTCGAGGACGCTGGAGAGGGCGTAGATATTACGCATGTCATCGTCCACAACCAGGGCAGTCTTGCCGGCGAGCCCCGGGCCTTTGTCAACAGAGCTTTCGAGCATTTTGCGAAGCGGAGCACCAAGCACAGCGACAGGCCGGTGCAGGAAGAGTGTGACCTCTTCCACAATGCGTTCCGGCGAGGTCGCATCCTTGACGACAATGGCGCTAGTAAGCGTTGAAAGATGCGCTTCTTCCTCCGGGGAAAGGTCCTTCCCGGTATGAACAACGATCGGGAGTTGGAGAAGCCCGACTTCGGATTTGATCCTTTCGAGCAGTTCAATACCGGCCATGTCAGGCAGCATCAAATCAAGAACCAAGCAATCGAAGGGTTTGGATTTGAGCATCTCCAGGGCCTCGGCGGCCGTCCCCGCCTCTTGCGTAACAACATCGTCGCCAGCTAGAAGGTCAACGAGACTCCGCCTTTCGACCTCGGAATCCTCCACAATCATCAGATTCTTTGGCTGCCGGCTTAGGAAGGTCTGTATCTTCAGCAAGGCCTTAACCAGGTCCTCTCGCTCGGCGGGCTTCTTCATATAGGCAAACGCCCCTGCCCGCAACGCCCGCTCGGGGTCATCGCCGCCCGAGAGAACGAGCATGGGGATATGACGCAATTCCAGGTTGTGCTTAAGGTAGTCGAGAAGAGCGTAGCCCTCCATGTCGGGCAGCCGTAGGTCGAGCGAAATGGCCTGCGGCCGGAACTTCCGGGCCATGGCAATAGCCGCCTCGCCCGTAAAGGCCAGCAAACCCTTGAAGCCCTGCTCGCGCGCAAGATCAAGCAGCAGGCTCGCAAAGGAGATATCGTCCTCCACGATGAGTAGGGCCTGGTCTCCAGGTTGCAAGTTTTCGCGATCATCTTGCACTTCGGTGGTAAGGAGTTCCACGATGGCCTCACCGGCCATAGCTGGCTTCGACTCTTCGCGCGCAACTTCGCGCATCGGAGTGACAATTGCCTCTTTAACCGTCTTAGGCCGCACCGGGACGTAACGGTCGGGCAGATAAAGCGTAAAGGTGCTGCCCTGGCCCGGAGTGCTCTCGAGCTTGATTTCTCCGCCCAAGAGCTTAGCCACTTCCCTGGAGATCGAAAGTCCTAATCCGGTCCCGCCGTACTTGCGGCTGGTCGAGGTGTCGGCTTGTTGGAAGGGCTCGAAAATGACCTGATACTTGGCTGGAGAGATCCCGATCCCGGTGTCCTTGACGGCGAAAGAAACCACCTTGTCCGCGCGGCCCAGAATCTCATGGTCACGCGTCCAGCCGTGACTCGCCAGCCCAATGTGCAGCTTCACGCTGCCCTCGGAGGTGAACTTGAAAGCGTTCGAGAGGAGATTGCGAAGCACTTGCTGCACGCGCTTGGTGTCGCTTTCAAAGGCTCCCGGAAGGTCAGCGTCCGTTTCGATCTCAAAGTCCAACTTTTTTGAGAACGCAATTGGGCGAAAACTGGCCTCCACTCCGTCCCGAATATCTCTGAAGCGAACTTGGGCCGCGTCTACGGACATGGTGCCCGACTCGATCTTTGAGAGATCGAGGATGTCGTTGATGAGCGAGAGCAAGTCGCTGCCTGCCAAGTTGATGGTTTTTGCGTGCTCGACTTGCTTGGGAGTGAGGTTCCCTTCGATGTTTTGGTACAGCATTTTGGAAAGGATGAGAAGGCTGTTTAAAGGCGTCCGCAGCTCGTGCGACACGTTGGCCAAGAAATCGCTTTTGTATTTTGACGTTAACTGCAGCTGCTCGGCCTTTTCGTTGAGTTCCGCGTTCGTCTGCTGGAGCTCCGTAGTAAGCGCCTGGGACCGTTTGAGCAGGTCCTCGGTACGCATGGTGGCCGCAATGGTGTTCAACACGATACCGAATAGTTCGGTCAATTGATCGAAAAACGTCTGGTGTCCCTCGCTGAAAGGCCTGAAGGATGCGAGCGAAATCACTGCTTTGACCTGTTTCTCGAACAGCACCGGAAGTACGACCACATGAGACGGTTTGGCCTCGGCTAGTCCGACATTAATTCGCCAACCGTCTTCCGGAAATTCATCGACAACGAGTTTCTTGCGGTCCAGCGCGCATTGACCGATCAGAGTCTCGGCCAGCTTTAGCCGGAGTGGCAGATCGCGGCTTCCGGCGTAGGAAGTTACCAGCAAAAGCGGTTCTTCCGGATTCTCTCTGTCGTCATAGGTATAGAACACTCCTTGGTGGGCATTCACCAGGGATGCCAACTCGGAAAGAATCTGCTGCGCGACCGTTTGCAGATCGCGCTGCCCCTGCAGCATTCGGCTGAACTTGGCGAGATTTGTTTTCAACCAATCCTGCTCCGAGTTCTTCTGGGTGGTGTCGCGCAGGTTCCGAATCATCTCATTGATGTTGTCCTTCAGGACCTCGACTTCGCCTCGCGCTTCGACTGCAATCGAACGCGTGAGGTCACCCTTGGTTACGGCGGTTGCGACATCCTTAATCGCGCGGACTTGAGTCGTCAGGTTGGCGGCCAGCTGATTTACGTTGTCCGTCAGGTCCTTCCAGGTGCCGGCCACATCCTTTACTTGCGCCTGCCCGCCAAGTTTTCCTTCCGTACCCACTTCGCGCGCTACGCGCGTCACTTCCGAAGCGAAGGCGTTCAGCTGGTCCACCATCGCATTGATGGTCTCTTTGAGTTCGAGCAGTTCGCCTTTCACTTCGACGGTAATTTTCTTTGCCAGGTCGCCACGGGCAATCGCGGTGGTCACGTCCGCAATGTTGCGCACTTGGTTGGTCAAGTTCGAGGCCATGAAGTTGACGTTGTCGGTCAGGTCCTTCCAAACGCCAGCCACGCCTTCGACCTGGGACTGCCCGCCGAGCTTGCCTTCGGTGCCGACCTCGCGAGCCACGCGCGTAACTTCCGAAGCGAACGCCTTCAGCTGATCGACCATCGTGTTGATGGTGTCCTTGAGCTGGCGGATTTCGCCTTTCGCGTCTACGGTGATTTTTCTCGAGAGGTCGCCCTTAGCCACGGCGGTGGTCACGTCGGCGATATTTCGCACTTGGTTGGTCAGGTTTGAACCCATGTAGTTCACGTTGTCGGTGAGATCTTTCCAAGCACCGGCTACACCTTTAACCTGAGCCTGACCTCCGAGTTTGCCGTCGGTGCCGACTTCGCGGGCCACGCGCGTTACTTCCGAAGCGAACGAATTCAGCTGGTCCACCATCGTGTTGATGGTCTCTTTTAGCTGAAGCAGTTCGCCCTTTACTTCTACCGTGATCTTTTTGGAGAGGTCGCCTTTCGCAACGGCCGTAGTTACCTCGGCAATGTTGCGCACCTGGTTGGTCAGGTTCGAGGCCATCAAATTCACGTTGTCGGTCAGATCCTTCCAGGTGCCCGCCACGCCCTTCACTTTTGCCTGACCGCCGAGCTTACCCTCTGTGCCGACTTCGCGGGCGACGCGTGTCACTTCCGATCCAAAAGCATTGAGCTGATCCACCATGGTATTGATCGTCTGCTTGAGTTGCAGCAGTTCACCCTTGACCCGGACGGTGATCTTGCGAGAGAGGTCTCCGCGAGCCACGGCGGTGGTGACTTCGGCGATGTTGCGCACCTGGTTGGTCAGGTTGGAAGCCATGGAGTTTACGTTGTCGGTCAAATCCTTCCAGGTTCCCGCCACGCCCTTCACCTGAGCTTGGCCGCCGAGCTTGCCTTCGGTGCCGACCTCGCGCGCAACGCGAGTGACTTCCGAGGCGAAGGCGTTGAGCTGGTCCACCATGGTGTTAATCGTGTTTTTGAGTTCCAGAATCTCCCCTTTCGCTTCCACGGTAATCTCTTTGGAAAGATCGCCCTTGGCGACGGCGGTGGTGACTTCGGCGATGTTGCGCACCTGATTGGTCAGATTGGAAGCCATGGAGTTCACGTTGTCGGTCAAGTCTTTCCAGACCCCGCCCACCCCTTCGACCTCTGCCTGACCACCGAGCTTGCCTTCTGTACCGACCTCGCGCGCCACGCGCGTGACTTCTGAAGCGAAGGAATTCAACTGATCGACCATCGTGTTGATGGTCTGCTTGAGTTGGAGCAGCTCGCCTTTGACTTCCACGGTAATCTTTTTCGAGAGGTCCCCGCTGGCGACGGCCGTAGTCACCTCAGCAATGTTGCGCACCTGGTTGGTCAGGTTTGAGGCCATGGAATTTACGTTGTCGGTCAAGTCTTTCCAGGCGCCCGCAACGCCCTCAACCTCCGCCTGACCACCGAGCTTGCCTTCCGTGCCCACTTCGCGCGCCACGCGCGCCACTTCGGAAGCAAACGCATTGAGCTGGTCCACCATCGTGTTGATGGTGTCCTTGAGCTGGCGGATCTCACCCTTGGCTTCGACGGTAATTTTCTTCGAGAGGTCGCCTTTGGCGACGGCGGTGGTGACGTCGGCAATGTTGCGCACCTGGTTGGTAAGGTTGCGCGCCATCGAGTTGACATTGTCGGTGAGGTCTTTCCAAGCGCCGGCTACACCCTTCACCTGTGCTTGGCCACCGAGTTTGCCGTCCGTTCCGACTTCGCGCGCGACGCGGGTGACCTCAGAGGCAAAGGCCTTCAGTTGGCCAACCATCGTATTGATGGTGTTCGCCATTTGGAGGAAGGCGCCCTTGACAGGCCGGCCTTCGATTTCGAGGGGCATCGTTCGGGAAAGATTGCCCTCGGCAACCTCATCAATAACGCGTGCCACTTCGATGGTCGGCTGAACCAGATCACCGATTAGCGTGTTCACCGCAGCAATGGACGTGCCCCACGAACCACGAGCGTTCTTCAATGACGCGCGCTCCAGGAGCTTCCCTTCCTTGCCCACCAAACGGCTGACACGCTCCAATTCCCCGGCAACTCTCTCGTTCATCCCAATGACGTTGTTTAGAGCGCGGGCGACCGGGCTCCGCGAATGGCGGAGGGGCACGCGAGCGGCAAAGTTGCCTTGCTCAAATGCCTCAAGCGTGCGTAGAAGGTTATTCCTTTCCCTGCGAAGTTCCTCCAATTCGGCAAAGACTTCGTTCAGACCTGCAGCGACCTCTCGCGTAATCCCCGATTGTCTTTCAGCAATGCGAACGTTGAGCTTCCCGTTGCGCGCAGCGTTCAAGACCTGCAATAAATCCGGCGATTCGTGAGAAACCCGAGCGACCCCGTTACCACGCATTGCTCCCTCCCGGAACACAGCCTCGCTTCCGAGCTTCGATCCAACCGCAATTTTCAAAACTCATGAAAGGGCAGGTCCCCTTGCAAGCACTTAAAGGCAAGCCACATCTCTCTGTTTTTTTTCGAGATTAGCGCCCACGGCGTATCCCAGGCGCACAAGTCCCCTCGGTATATTCTCGACATCGAATTCAGGCGGGGCCTGCCCCCCTTTTAGGGCAATATCTGGGGCGCCACAATCCGGTAAACACCTGAATCTGCGGGATGGACCGAACCACCAACCCTCCTGGTTCCGCCTTGCAAGTACAAGTAAAAGCAAAAGTAAAAAGTCCATAAGCCATCGTCTGGGCGTCACTTACCGGAGATTTTCTTCGTGGCGAGAATAAAGCGACGGCGGTTCGAGACTTGATGCGAGGGCTGGCTATAATAGATAAGTGGAATCCCACGAAGGAGGAGGTTTTCTAGAATCGCATCAGTAAATTCCTGGGAAAGCTCGTACAGACTCGTATAGATTTTGAAGCACTAAATTCTCTCGAGTTGATCGCAGCGGTCACGTTTCTGCATCTATAATAGTGTTCGTTCGCGTTGGTTGCAAAACGCTTACGGTTGCTTTGTTGCTTGCACCAGAAGGTATCCGGTAAATGAAGTGGTCAGCCGCGGATTCGATCTGTCCACCGTTCCCAGGTCTTTCCCGTTTACATAATCCGTCGCGCGGTATTCCCCGGACGGCAGCCCGCGCAATTCGATCGCTCCTCGGTACGGCGCGCTTGGAGTGTCCGTGAAGAAGGCATAGTACATGGTTCCGTCCTTCTCAATCGCGTACGCCTCGGGATCATCGTAGCCGTAGACATAGAGGTCGCGAAATTCGCCGCGCGAAAGCATCTTCTCATTGTAAAGAGAGATCCATTTCTTCCACTGCGCCTCCTTCGAGGCCGTCAGCGCCACGTCCTTGTACTTCGGGCGGTTGTCTCCCCAAGTGAACTTCGTTCCCAGCACGCCGCCTGCGCCCAGTGTGGAAGCGAAATCGCGACCGTGCTCTTTCCAGTTGCCATTGCCGGTGCGGGTCATTTCCGAGAGTTCGACGTGATCGCCGTAAACTGCGGCGCGCGGCCCGAGCAACGCCTTGTACCACTTGATCCGGCGACGCACCTGCACTCCGCCGACCGGATCAGCCGTCACCGCCTGGTCCATATACTGCAGCCACGTAAAGTTCGGTGTCGTTCCGCAGGGACATATTTGCGTCACACTGTCGGGTTTCAGCGCCCGCGTGGTCTCGAAGATCACCTTGTAAACCTCGGCCATCGCCTGAATCGAATCTCGCGGCGATTGGTGATGGTGTTTGGGGTTATAACAGGCGGGCACACTGTAGATATTGTCCAGCTTGTGGCCGTCGAAATCCCAATCGCGGATAAACTTCTCGGCCGAACGCTTGGTGTATTCCCGCACTTCCGGCAGCGCGGGGCAAAGGGTTGCCAATCCACGCGTGCTGCGTGCCGGTTTACCGCCTTGATCCAGAATGAGCCAGTCTGGATGCTGCTTCACCACGTCCGCAACAACGTATTTGTGCGATTCATACCCGCCGGTCCCGTCTTCCGCCACCAGCGGATACCACCAGATCTGCGCTCGTAGTCCTTCTCGGTGGAATTCATCCACCATTTTCTTGAGCGAATCGCCGGGAAACGTGTCCTTGCGCGGATTCCAATCGCCGTAGGTATCAAACCAGCGGTCGTCGAGAGTGGCCCAGCGGATCCCTAGCTCCTTTAGCTTTGGGATGGTGCCGAGCATCTGCTTCGGCGTCACATTGAATTCGTAGCCCCACCCACACCACGCTACGCCATAGTCTTCATTGTTCGGTTTAGGAAGCGTCCAGCCTTCTTTTTGCAAGGCGAGCGAATACATCCGCAGCGGCTCGTAAAAATCGCCGGCGTACACGGCGAGAAACGTCCTGGGAGCCGCAAAACTCTCACCCGGTTTGAGCGTGGCCGCATCGTTCAGCTCGATCGACGTTTCAACACGCTGGTCGCTTCCCACACGAACGGGCATGGTGAGCACGAAGGGGAGAGTCTCCACATGCCCGATCGCGAGTCCTACGCTTCGCGTCCAGAATGCATTGACGGGAATCCCGCCTCCGTGTCCGTGATTGACCGGCGCCGCCATCACGTTTTCTTGCGCGAATTTCGCGGGGATCGGCAAAATCTCATCATTGCCCCAGTTCACGCTGGCGCCTTGGAAAGACCACATCTGATAGGGCTTGGCTTTAGCGTCGGCGAGCGACGCGTCCAACTCGTGCCGCTCGGCAATGACTTTGTCGAGCTGGAGATCCCTACCGGAAGCGTTCTTGTACGCCGTTGAGCGGATCGCCAGATTTGGGAAGTCGTCATAGACCTCAATCGTGTCGGTTCTCTCAAGCTTCGTCGAAGCGCTTGTGCTTACGAATTCCATTCGTCTGCCCTGCGCTCCGAGCCTGCCGCTGGCTTCTGTAATCTTTGGCGGGGATTGCGCGACGAAGTCGTACACCGGCTTTCCGTTGACGATCGCTGTTTCCGACTGATCCGCATCTCGATCCGCCTGAATCGTCAGCTTATTCCCATTGGCTAGCAGGAACGCCCTTGCCGAGTGCGCGCCGAGCACCTGAAACTCCGCGGTCTTGGTGCGCACGACCCAGCGACTCTCGTTCCCCGAGGGCGGAGCGATTTCGACCGATGACAGTGGTGTCGCTCGGGGCGCCTCGCCCGTTTTTCTCATGCAGCCCGCGACCGCATGCAGAAGAACCGGCAGCGCCAATGCGAGCGGGAGCCGTGTCGGCGTTTTCACGGTCCTGCATTCCCGCTGCGCCCGCCGCATGTTCATCTTGACTTGGGTCCCGCTTTGCTTCATATTCCGCAGCGCACCGAAAGCAATCGAAACCTTTCAACGCGCCATAGCGTGTCATAAAGGAGCGATACGAAGCAATATGAAACGCGCCGCTTCGCCGATCGCGGCTTCGCTCTTTGTCGTTGCGGAAGAAAGACGGGCCAGCTGAAAGGAACTTCGCGGTGGGTGGATGCCCGCATCGCCATACGCTCCTCGGTCTCGACGAGCCGATTGCGCGTCGTGATTTCCTGGATGGAGTACTGCTGGCCTCCGCGGATGTGTTACTGGCCCGGTCCTGCCCGATTCTTCTCCGTGCCCAAGGAACCGGTGAAATCAGTGCTGACTGGACGGGATATACCGGAGAGGGCGACTACCAGGCCTCTGCCGGCAATACCGAACGAGTGATCCAAAACGCGCATGCAGTGCGCGATGGGCAGTATGACAAACCTCGGTCGGAATCCACGGAAACAGGCGAGGCATACGACTGCATTGTGGTCGGAGGAGGCTTCGCCGGTTTGTCGGCCGCGCTATTCTTCTCCGAGCAAGCCGGTCCCAAGCGCAACTGCCTCATTCTCGACAATGCGCGAATCTTCGGCGGGGTCGCCAAACGAAATGAATTCGTCGTGGACGGCCATCGCCTGTTCGCCCCGCAGGCGTCGGTTCATTTTCAACCGCCCTATCCGGACAGCTTTCTGAAAAGCGTCTATGACGCCATGGGCTTGGACTGGGATGCGTTCCAGTCCTATCAGAAATGGCAAGGTCCCTCGCCTGAAATTTCCCTGCCGCGAAGCGCATACGGTCAAGGGACGATGAACGGCAAGCCCGCGGTGGGTTTCTTCTTCGGCGCGAAGTACGGGCACAAGCCGGGAATCTGGATCACCGACCCGTGGGGCAAGAAACTCGAAGGAACTCCCTTCCCGGAGACCACCCGCAGCGAAATGTTGGCGCTACACGGCGAACAGGCCGTTCGCCCGCCGCTGGTTTACGACTATCCGGGCGACGCCGTCTCACGGCAGCTTGACAGTATGACTCTCGAGGACTACCTCATACGCACCTACGGCGTCAGTCGCGAAACGATTCGCCTGCTGGTCGCAGGGGAATCGAGCGGCGGATTTGGCCTGGGCCCCGATGCACTATCCGCATTCCTTTACTATGAATGGTCCAAGGTCATTCCGACGGTCGACGACAGCATGGCGACAGGGATTCAAATGTTCCCTGGCGGCAACTCCGGCATGATTCGATTGCTCGTCAAAACTCTCATCCCGGAATCGATAGTAGGACCGCGCACCATGCAGGCGGTCTGGAACAACCCGGTGAACTTCTCTGCCTTGGACCGAACCGGTCAGCGAGTTCGCCTGCGGCTCGATTCCACGGCGGTTCGTGTCGAACACCTCGGCGAGCCGGACAAATCGGATTTCGTTTCGGTCACCTACACCAATGGCGGTCGCCTCTTTCGAGTCAAAGCGAAGACTGTGGTTATGGCCGGAGGCGGTTGGATGACCAAGCACGTGGTCCGCGATTTGGATGAGACCCGGCGCAAGAGCTACGAAGAATTCAACTACTCGCCCTATATGACGGCGAACGTCGCCGTTCGCAACTGGCGCTTCCTCTACAACCTGGGCATCTCCAGCGCCGAGTGGTTCGAGGGCTTCGGCCGTTATGTCAACGTGCGGAAAAGCGCGACGTTTGGTGTCGATTCGCCAACGATTGGCCCGGATCTGCCCACCGTGCTCACCTTCTTCGTCGATTTCGCCAAGCCGGGCCTTCCGGCTCGCACCCAGGGTCAGCTGGGCCGCGCGGAGTTGCTTTCCACCTCATTCGCCGATTACGAGCGGCAAATACGCCAACAGATGACCGACATGTTTGCCGCCTCGGGCTTCGAGGCCAGGCGCGACATCGCCGGAATCGTGCTCAACCGCTTTGGTCACGCTTTCATTAATCCGCAACCCGGGTTCTTCTTTGGACGGGACGGCCAACCTGCTGCTCGCGATGCGCTTCGCAATGGTCCTTTCGGTAGAATCGCGTTTTCTCATTCCGATTTGGCCGGAGCGATGGATCATCGCAACGCGTTCTTGGAGTCCAAACGTGCAGTGAATCAACTCCTGGATCGCGTCCTAACGTAGGGAAAGGATGGCGAAGCCACAATGCTTAGCGCAATTCTGGTTCGCAGACTAACCCAAAACTTTGGGTTTATCGCGCTCGGACCGATGCTTGCGGTAACGACCTTCGCACAGGTTGATGCGGGGGCAATATCCGGCACCGTCAAAGATCCGAGCGGCGCGGTCATTCCCGGCGTCAGGGTGACCGTCGCCAATGAAGATACGGGACTCTCCATGTCGACCACCAGCGGCTCCGCTGGCGAATATGCTTTTTCGCCCGTCAAGATTGGACATTACTCAGTGTCCGCAGAAATGAAGGGCTTCCAAAAGGTCCAGCAGAAAAACGTTACAGTGGAGGTGCAACAGAGGGTCGTCGTCGATTTCACGCTGGCGCCGGGCCAGGCGATGGAGACCATCGTCGTAAACGCGGAACCTCTCGTACTCCAGACACAAGACGCGTCTGTCGGACAGGTGATTCGCGAACGCACGATAGACGCTCTTCCCCTGAATGGACGTAACTACATCTTTCTTGCCCAGCTCTCTGCCGGCGTCACTCAGGATCAGCAGGACACGCGTGGGCTCGGCGCCAGCGGAAGCTTTGCCGCGAATGGCCTGCGACCCGCACAAAACAACTATTTGCTCGACGGAATTGACAATAATGTTGACCTCGTCGACTTCCTGAACGGCACGCATTTTGTGGTCCGCCCTCCTGTCGACGCCATCCAAGAATTCAAGATTCAAACCAATAGCTTTAGCGCCGAGTTCGGACGGTCCGCCGGCGCCATTCTGAATGCCACCATTAAGTCCGGCACCAACCATTTCCACGGAACGCTCTGGGAATTCCTTCGCAATGACAAGTTCGACGCTGCCAATTTTTTTGAGAATGCCGGAGGAATTCCCAAAGGAGAATTCCGGCAAAACCAATTCGGCGGATCCCTCGGCGGTCCGATAATCCTTCCGCATCTCTATCACGGCAAGGATAAGACCTTTTTCTTTTTCGATTATGAGGGTACCCGCATCCGCCAAGCTGTTCCCTATACTTCAACGGTTCCCACGGCCCTGGAACGCTTGAGCGGCTATACCAATCTTTCCGAACTCCTCACGCAAGGCGGCACGCAAACCGATGTTCTCGGGCGAACCACGCCGCTCGGCCAGGTTTTTGATCCCTCCACCACGCGCGCGGTGTTCTGTGGTATGGCCGATCCCGTCACGGGACTCACGCCGCCTAGCGGGGCGGGTACCGCTTGTCCCACCGGAACTCCGGCGGGAACTCAAGCAGGGTTTGTCCGCGAACCCTTCTCGGGAAATCTCATTCCGGCAACCCGGCTTGATCCGAACGCGATTAGCTTGCTGAATCTGTTTCCCGCGCCGAACAACGCCAGCTTGTTCTCCAATTTCGCGAGTAATCCCGTCTTGCGCGTCAACGCCAACCAGTTTGATGCGCGCGGCGATCAGGTCATCGGCGACCAGGACCAAATGTTTATCCGTGTCAGTTACTCCGATACGCCCGAGTTCATCCCTGGACCCTTTACCGGAATCGCCGACGGCGGCTCTTTTTCGGCCGGCGACCAAACCGCAAAATCGTGGAACATTGCCCTGAGCGAAACACACACGTTCTCTCCGCTTCTCGTAAATGAAGCCCGCATCGGCGTCAATCGCATCGACACCACACGTGTTCAGCCATTCAGCAACGACCTGCGCAATATTCCCAATCAATTTGGCATTCAGGGGGTTCCGCAGGTGCCCTCCAATGGGGGCCTCGGGACCATTTTCATCACCGGACTGAACACTTTGGGCAGCAACCAATTCCTTCCGTCCATCGAGACCAGCCAGACCTCGCAGTACACGGACAACCTCACCAAAGTTTGGGGAGAGCAGACCATGAAGTTTGGCTTCGAGCACCAGCACTTACGCTTCACCATTCTGCAGCCGCCCTCCGGCCGCGGAGCGTGGTCCTTTAGCGGGGTGTACACGGAAGTTCCCTCGCAAGGCGGAGGGAATACGGGATTGGCACAGCTGCTGTTGACCCCCATCAAGGGTACGGTTTCCGGCGCGTCCGACTTTGTCGGCGGCGCAGATAATGTGCAGGCTTCCAACTACGCCAACACGGATATGGGCCGCAACTATAACGCCGCGTACATACAAGATGAGTGGAAAGCCACTCCTAAGCTGACAGCGAATTTAGGGCTGCGGTGGGAATATTTTGGTCAAATTGCCGAGCGCTACGGCGCACAAACCAATTTTCAACCGGCCGCGACACCGGGGGGCACTTCGGTATTTCTGCTCACCCAGCGGAGATGCGGCGTGCCCTTCTCCGCCGATTTCAAGGCCGCCGCTGCAGCGGACAATATCAGCATCGTGTGCTCGAACGTAGGCGGGCTCGGGCACTCGCAGAAGACCAATTTCGGCCCGCGTATCGGTTTGGCCTATCGCGTGACGTCCAAGTTCGTTGCGCGTGCCGGCGCCGGTCTGTTCTTTGGCGGCTTTGAGAACTCCGTTGTTGAAACCTATGTCGATTTTCCGTTCCAGTTCAATTTGTCTTATCCCTCGCTTGCGCCGAATCTGCCCATCACTTTCGCAAATGGCGCGATCGGGACACTCGAAACCGGGCTTTCCGCGCTTGTGCCCATTACGTCTGCCGTAGCAGAACCCGCGGGCTCGAGCTTGATTGGCGAAGACTACCATATGAAAACGCCTTACACCCTGAGCTACAACCTCACTCTGCAGTACGAGCTTTCCGCGGGTCAGACCGTGCAGGCAGCCTATGTAGGCAACGGTGTGAGGCACTTGGGTGTGTACATCAATCCGAATTCACCGAACGAGATTCTTCCTCCGGGACTGAACTCGTTCCAGTATTCTCCGTATCCCGATTTTCCGACCGGCTTTACGTATTCGAGTTTTGCTGGAAACAGCTACTACAATTCTCTCCAACTCAATTATGAGCGGCAGTTCAGCGCGGGCTTGGAGGCGCTCGCGAATTTCACCTGGTCCAAGTGCCGGACCGATGCCTCCGACGTCCTCAACGAAACGGCGATCTTCTATCGCGCCCCGCGGCTCCCGGGGTTCGGCATCCAGGGAGACTACGGGCTGTGTGATTTCGACATCACCAAGGTCTTCCATTTCAGCGGCGCCTACCAGTTGCCCATCGGCAAGGGAAAGCGCTTCCTCGCAAATAGTGCTGCGCTCGTCGACGGTGTGCTGGGAGGCTGGAAAACCAACTGGATTCTCACGCTCCAGGACGGCCAGCCGCTTACCGTTCCGTGTGTTAGTTCCACGACTTCCGGATTTGGCTGCAATGCTCTTCTTGTTCCCGGGCAGAACAAATACGCTGGTCCGCACAACGTGGACCATTGGCTGAACCCCGCGGCCTTTGCCAGCCCGGCCGTCGCGACCACCATAGGGCAGTCGGATCGCTCGCCCTTGGGCGGCTCCCCGACTCAATTCTATGGCCCCGGCTTTCACCGAATGGACTTCTCCCTATTCAAAGATTTCCGCACGTCCGAAAACACGCACTTTGAGTTCCGATCCGAGTTTTTTAACCTCACCAACCATCCTAACTTCTCGCCCCCCGGATTTAGCGGCAACGGGGTCCTGTCCGCGCCCGGTTCGCTCGATTACACTTCGCCGTCTACCTTCGGCAAGATAGCGTCGACACGCGACGGCCAGAACGACCAGCGCGAAATTCAGTTCGCCCTGAAATTCTATTTTTGAAGCGGAAATTCTGTCTGACAAGATTCGTGCCAGCTTAGTCTGGAAAGAGCCTTGGTGGATTTCCTACGTTCTCCCAGGCGAGGTGTGGATTGTAGAGGCCCGCTGACAAAAACTGAGAGGAGAAGGTGTTGCTCGCTGCGTTAGTCTTGAGAGGGGACAAGTGCGTTTAATGCCAGTGGGCGCTTAGCTTGGGCGAGGCTTCATTGTGCGTGCCGTAAGTTGCGATATTGTAATCAAGCCTCGGAGAGTCGATCCGACGCTGACGAACTGATTCGGAGAATAGGCGCCGGTTTTTCCCGACCGCTGCTGCAAATTTTAAGGAAGACTCGCATTGATCTTGCAGACTTATTCTCTCTTCCGGGACTTCCGGCTCGTTTGCTCACTGTGCGCAGTACCCGTAGATGGACTATCTCCTTTTTAGTATGTCTTCCGCCCAACTGATCGCCGCCATTGCGCGGGGGAACCCGATCGTGGTGATAGTCAGCAGGATCACGTGACGAATCTCCTCGGCGGGAATCCCGGCGGCCTTTGCATGGCGAACCGCGGAGTGCACAGCTCCTTCCGATTGGGCGGCGGCGGCGATTCCTACTTTGACCAGCCGCCGAACGCGGTCATCGAGCGGCCCAGCGCCGTGACACTCTTCTCCCAATTTCTGAAATGCCTGCCAAACGGTTGCAAAAGTGGTGGAAAAGGATTCGACGGTCTTGGGTAAGGGCGGTCTCTTCATCAGTGGTCTCCTCGCTTCAGCCTGGTTGTTTTCCAAGTTGCGGCAGTGCGTATGCTGCTGAAGTATCCCTGCTTCTACCACAAAAACACGAGCACCGTCGTGTTCCTGCGAACTTAGATTTGGAGTCTAGAGAGGGAGACTTTGCGCGTTGCGCACTTGGGCCTTCAGCACGCGCCGGATGAAGTGACACGCTTGGCGAACTTCGGGGAGCGCAAGAGAACAGTAGACGTGCTTGCCCTTCTTTTCGGTAACCACGACGCCCGCGGCCCGCAGCGTGGCCAACTGGACGGAAACATTGGCGAGCGGGATTCCCAGCGCCGCCTGGAGTCCGGATACCGTGTAGGACTTCTTGCCAAGCAGATCCAGAATGTGCAGCCGAGTATGATTCGCAAGCGCTTTGCAGATTCGCACTTGCATTTCATAAATGCGGTTCTCCCCCGCTGCCGTTTCGGCAGTACCAGCGGGCCCGGATCTTTTGCTTGTTGAGTGCCTCTTCATCGTATGCGCCGGAACCGGAAGGTGGCTTTCCGCAAACTCCGTGATTCCGTGACGCACCTTCAAAACCGAACCAAATCTGTGCGCGGTCGATCCATTCTTATGCATTACCCACCTCCTGTGCAAGGTTTCGCCGCGACCGGAAGCATCATCGGATGGCACTCATCTGACCCGCAAAGTGTCTGCTTGAGTTGCTCAATCTCTTGCCGCATGGCGGCTGCGTCATCCTTTGTTGAAGGTGGAGCCGCTGCCGTCTGATGGTTGGCGGGAGTTTCCGCTGGTGGGGATTGTGCCCAGGCCGTGACTCCGGCCAGCAGTAAGCAAATCGTGAGAACTAAAGACTTGGCCATGTGTATGACCTCCGTAAGTGTCTGGCGTTAACCTCCAGTGGTTTGGACCTCCAGGAAAGGGCCCTTCTGAGAACGAGTGTGCGCGGACGGGCGCAGAACCGCAGTGACTTTGGATACTTTTCCGCGTGACGATCATCACACAGTTACATAGTTATATATTCTTATAACCATCAAATCATCGAATTGTGTCTTCCCGCGAGAAAGCCAGTTACAGATGGGAGCAGCGGAACAAGATTACTCGTTCCAACATGAAAGGGTCACAGTCTTGGAGTGTCACAAGAAAAACGGATTCGGCGTTCGCCAGACACTCCATGGATGCGCCTGGCGACCGCGGCCGATTAGTCAGGTTGGCTCTTGGGCCGAGGAGGAGGAGCAGAGAGACCTGCGAGGGCCCTCCGTTTTTCCTCGATTTCGTTCGTTTCCTTTTGTAGACGCATGAACGCATCCAGCGCTTTGCCACGATCTTCTGTCTTCCCAAGCTGCCTGTACACGTTCGCCAGAACATAGTAGTACGAGGACGCCCGAGGATTTAGAGAAACTGCGTGGGCCAGAGCCTCAGCCGCATCGTTGAGCCGGCCTTGCGCCTCATCGGCCTTTGCCTTTTGAAACCAGGCGCCATCACATTCAGGATCGATCTGCAATGCCGCGAGCGCATATTCGCGGGCTTTTTCGTAATCGCCCTTACGGTTGTAATAGCCGCTCAGGTTTACGTGGGCAGAGACGAATCTTCCCTTCTTGGCCTCATTGAGGGCGATGGCTTTCTCATAACTCGCAACGGCTCCAGCCCCGTCTCCCAAAGCTTCCTGAGCAAATCCCAGAGCATCCCACGCTTCCATGTACAAAGGGTCGATACGGAGCGCCTGTTCAAATTCTTTTCGCGCAGCCGCCCAGCTGTCCTGAATGGAGAATAGTTTGCCCAGGTTCAAATGCATCTCGGCTGACTGCGGGCTGTACCTGATTCCTTGTTCAAACTCTGTTTGAGCCGCGTCGAACTTTCCAACAACCATAAGATCGCGGCCAAGAATCTTGTGGGCCTCCGCGTTCCGGACATCGAGTTGGAGTGACCTGGCCAGCGCCTGAATGGACTCCCCAATTTTTCGCTGCGCGAACTGGCTGTACCCCAGTGCGTACCAACCCCAAGAGGATTCCGGGTGCTCTTTCACATAGGCGACAAGCAGCGGCTCGACATCCTGAAACCGTCCTTCGCGGATGTAATCTTCGAATTGGCTGATACGAGTTGGCTCATCTGCAGCGCCTCTTTCGCTGGAAAGCGCGGCGATTCTCTCCCTGGCGAGGATATCGCCCGGATTCAGTTCAAGAGCTCTTCGATAGGCCGTCGAAGCGCCCTCCGCGTCACCCCGCTTTTCAAGAACTGCTCCCAGAAAATGTTCGGCATCGGCGGATTCGGGCTGCAGTTCGAGCGCGTGCCGAAACTTGGCTGCGGCTTGCCCCAAATCCCCTTGTTCGAGCGCAACATGGCCTTCCGCGATATCCAAAGCCGCGTTCTGCCTTCGATCGTCCGAGGAAGCCAGTTCTCGGCTTTTTTGCAACTCAACAGCACCCTCGTCCTTGTGTCCTGCCCGAACCAAAGCCAGCCCCAGTTGATAATGAGCCTGGGTATTTTGTGGCTCTAGACGGACTGCTTCTCGAAGTTCTCCGACGGATTCCTCCACTAGCCCTTCGCCGAGAAGGCTTCTGCCCAGGGCGAGCCGGGCTCCGGGAAAATCCGGCTGACTGGCGATCACCTTGCGCAGCTGTTCGATTTCTCTGGTCCGTCCGTAGTTCGCATTCTCCCCATAAGCTATTGCTAGATTGAACCGCGCTTTCAGGAAGCCTGGCGCGAGCGCCACAGCCCTCTCCAATTCATGCACCGCCCCTTCGCTGTCCGAAGTGGTTAGGACTGCACCTAAGTTTGCGTGAGCGTCCGCGTAATCCGGGCTGATGCGCAAGGCTTCCAGGAACTCGACGATGGCTGCCTTCTCGTCATTATCCTGCGCCAATACAAGCCCCATGTTGTTGTGGGCCTCTGCAAAATCGGGGCGCAGGCGCACGGCCTCACGAAACTCTGTCAAGACTTCTTTGCTACTGGCGCCCCTGCGTCCAAGAAGGAGTCCAAGCACATTGTGAGCTTCAGCGTTGTCCGGTTTTGTAGCAAGTGTCTTTCGAAGCTCCGTCGTCGCACCGTTCCAATCGGGTGTCGGACCAGAGGGAGCAGGGACGTTTATCCCTGCCTCGAACTGCCCGACAGCTCTATCAAGTTCTCCCCTGCGGAGATAAACGATTCCAAGGTCAATGTAAGTCGATGAAACGGCGGGCAGAAGAGCGATGGCGCACTGGAGGTTTCGCCTTGCCTCGTCTAATTCCCCAGTTTGAAGCAATGTCGTGCCGAGGAATGCATAGGCGGAGCCCGCACCCGGGTCGAGGCGAACAGCCTCTCGCAACTCTGCAACGCTTTTAGCTTTTGAGCCGCTATACCACAATGCAACGCCCCAATTGTAATGCGCGTCGGCCAATCCGGGGCGGAGGGCAACCGCGCGCTCCAAGTGCGGCAATGCCGAAGTAAGGTCGCCCTGCTGCCCCAATACAAAACCGAGCAAATTCTGCGCCTCGGCGTGGTTGGTATCTTTATCCACGGCTTCGCCTAGGAGGCGCTCCGCCTCTTTCAGTTCGCCCCGCTCCGCAGCCTGCTGCCCTCTGTGAAATAAATCGTCGGCGGGGCTCGCAGACGGTTGACGCGGCTTATGTAATGCTGCGGCCTCTTGCTTCAAGGCCACGCCGAGGGCGTAATAACCTTCACGAAACTCGGGATTAATCCGAAGCAGATCCTCGAAGGTCTTGATTGCCCCGCTGAGATTTCCGCCCTGCTGCAAGGTCTGGCCCAGCAGAGAAAGCGCCGTGACGTTACTTGGCTCGCGCTTAGCGACAAACTGGAAATGCACTAGGGCGTTTTTGCTGTCGCCTTTTTCCCGCAGGGCGATGCCCAGATTCAGATGCGCGGCTACATTGTTGGGCTCAAGCGACAAGGCCTTTTGAAAAAAAACGACCGCGCCGGCTACATCACCATTCTTTGCCGTCGCGGATCCCAGGTTTGTGTATGCGCGGGCATATTTTGCGTTGCGGGAGATGGCTTTTTTGAACTCGGTGATGGCGCCCGGGAAATCACCCTGTTGCATTAGAGCGGCGCCCAGCCAATTGTGAGCTTGGGCGGACGCCGGGCCGAGCTTCACGGCGTGCTGAAACGCTTCGAAAGCACGCGCATAGTCGTTCTGACCCCAGTAAGCCAATCCTAGTTCGACGTAGAGATTGGAGCTGCTAGGACGCTGTTTTATTCGATTTTCAATTTGGCTGACCGACGCGGGGGCCTTTTCTTCTGCCTGGGGCCAGACGCCAGTGGGCAGCCCCAGAACCAAAGCGGCCAAGCTCATGCTCCGAACGGCTTTTGCGCCGAAACCCATTGAACTCCGGCCCCTTCATCGCGGCGCGAACCGGTTGTTCGCGATTATCACCCCGCCGAGGAGTAGAGAATAGCGCCGCGTAGACTCGCTGTAAACGAATACCTGGGTTTTCGCCAAGTCGAGCGATTTGTCCAGGAAGGTCCTGGCATAGGGGCGGTCAAGCGTTTTTGCGTAATCTCTTTTCTTTTTAGAGTTTTCCTAAGATGCGAAAATTATTTTTTGAAGGTTCCAAAAAAATCTTGACATCCACTGCCCCAGGGAGTAGAAAGCGGGGCAGTTAGGGAAAACGTTTACTTATCCCCTAGGGGATAAAGACGAATTCTCCGAACTTTCAAAGTTTGGGGACTGAAGCGAGTCGCTCGGCGAGCGGCTCCCGCGTGGAACAACCAGGGGGTGTGGAACCAGAGAACTCACAAAGTCAAATTCTGCCTCACAAAGACCCACTCGACTTGCAATCAGAGCGGGGTCTGGCTGCACGCGGGATAGCTCGCGGAATGCTGAGGTGGCTTTGGTTCCACGCACATCGGGGAGTTCACGCCGGACGGCTGCAGCATTTGAGTCTGCGGGAGGCGTGAAAATGAGGCGAGCATTAGCTCTGGGCGTCTTGTTGGTGTGTGCTTTGCTTGTGTTCGCAGGACAGGTCGCCCGTGCTCAACAGGCTGATCGGGCTGTCATTACGGGTATTGTCACGGACTCGAGCGGCTCGGCAATTCCTGACGCGAAAGTCACGATTATTGACGAGAAGACCGGAACAAGAATCGAAGTGGGTACAAACAGCGCCGGAAACTACAGTACTCCCCCACTAATTCTAGGCACGTACACAGTCCAAGTCGAAAAGAATGGGTTCAAGCTCTCCACCACCAAGGGAATTGTTGTCACCGGCGGGCAGACTTATCGGCAGGATGTAAAGTTGGAGGTTGGCGCCGTCACCCAGACCGTTACGGTCGAAGGTGGGGTCGAGCAGATCAACACGGACAATGCAACAGTCTCGCACACGATAGGTGAAACCTATTATCGCGATCTTCCCGCAGCCATGGGGGCCGACATCCGGCTAGCCGAATCTCTGCTGCAGCTTCAGCCCGGCTTTGTGCCTATGCAGCCGAATGGCGACGCCATCTTCCGCGGCAGCCAGTTCACCTCGCGAATTAACGGCGGGCAAACCTTAGCCACGGAAAACTGGTTTGACGGCGCGGCGTTTGGTTACGCGGAAGGCCACCAGGGAACGCAGGAAAGCTCTGTGCCGTACACCTCGGTGCAGGAAATGACCGTGGTGGAAAATACATTTTCGGCGCAATACGGGCACACCAGCGGCGGATTCGTGAACTACACCACAAAGTCCGGCACAGACAAGTTCCACGGAAACTTGTACGACTTTTACAGCAGCGACAAGCTAGACGCGGGCAACTTCTTTTTTGCAGGCATACCCACGATCCCTAATAAGAAACTTCCCCTCACTCAGGATAACTGGGGAGCCGCGATTGGCGGGCCGGTTCCTAAGATCACCAAGTGGGGCAAGACCTTCTGGTTCTTCAATGTGGACGGCCTCGACTATCACAGCACGGTCAATACTGGCTTTGTGAATACTCTTCCAACGGCCCTTCAGAGGCAAGGAGACTTTAGTGAGTTCCTGACGGGCAAGCAGGCGGTTGACTCAAAGGGGAACCCACTTTTCGATGCGCTTGGCCGACCCATTATGCAAGGGGCCATTTACAATCCAGCGACGACGCGTTTAGTTAACGGAGTGCCGGTTCGCGATCCTTATCCGGGGAACGTCATCCCTGCCAATGACCCTTTGCTGAGTTCGCTCGGCGCATTCATGGCGCCGATTATCCCTGCGCCGGACCGCAATACTCTGGCCATAAACGGTTTTGGCGGGAGTTCGGACGACAACAACAAAATCCACGTGAGGACGTGGCTTTTCCGAATCGATCATACGTTCAACAATAAGTTCTCCATCAGCAACACCTATTATCAGAACAACAGGCCGCGCATCGCGCACTGCGGCGGACCGGATGGCTGCAACACGCTGCACGACGGGGAGACAGATTCCGCCGCGAATGATACGTACATTGGGCAAGGCTTTTTCCAGCGTATCACAAACCATTTTGAGCATTTGCAGATGAATTGGGTGATTAAACCGAACCTTTTCAATCACACCACGCTGGCCTACGATCGCTGGCACATGCAAGGCAACCAGCTGTCAGGAGGGGTTGGCTGGAACCAAAAGCTGGGGCTTGGCTTGCCGAACGCACCCGTATTCAACAAAGCCGGCTTCCCCTCGATTAACTTCAGTGGACCGCAGGGTTACACAGCTTATGGTACGCCGTGGGCGAGTGGTGGGAGCGATATCAACAATCGCTACCAGTTCCTGGATGATGTGAGCTGGATCACTGGCAAACACACCCTGAAAGCTGGGATCGAGTATCGTTACATGAACTTCCCGCAAACCGGTTGGGCCGTAAACACCGGCGGGAGCTTTAACTTTAGTTCCAATGAAACTGCCGCCTACGATGCCTCGGGGGCTAACAGAAGCGATGTGAGCGGGAACGGGTTTGCTTCGCTGCTACTGGGACAAGTGAATAGCGCCGGCTTTTCTATACCGTTCAATTATATGCCTAAGATGAAATATGCCGCTCCTTGGGTCAATGATGACTTCAAACTGACGCCCAAGCTTACGTTGAGCTTGGGCTTGCGGTTTGACTGGCAATCCGGGCTTTACGAAGAGCACGGTCGTTTTTCGACATTCGATCCCACAGCGCAAAACCCCGTTGGCCATTTGGGAGCGACGATTTTCAACAGCCCGAAGGCCAACGGCAACAGCAACTGGAATGTTGGGCCGCGCTTCGGTTTCGCCTACGCCCTGGGTGAGAGTGGTAAGACCGTAATCCGCGGTGGTTATGGAATCTATTATGCAGGAGCGCAGGCCGACTCCTGGGACCCGTATCCGGTAGACGGCTATCAAACGAACCCGACCGCGCCGAACGTGACTAACGGTCTACTACCGGCCTTTTACTTCCAGGGCACGGGCAGTTGCCCCACCCAAGAGACTTCCCAGGGTATTTCCTGCGGATGGCCCGCGGGCTCTATTGTTCTGCCTCCCCAACTTAAGGCTGATGTCGCGAACGGCGGGAATCCTGTAGGGGTCGACCCCAAGACCTACACCATGCCGCGGTATCAGAACTGGTCCATCTCGTTCCAGCGACAATTGACGCAGAACATGGCCGTCGATATCGCGTACGTGGGCAATCATGGGACCCGACTCATTGATGGCCGGAGCTCGGCCGGAGTTTTCGACAACATGAATCCCGGAAGCGTCCTTGCTCTGGGGAGTGTTCTTACAACTGGGGCCTTCACAAACGGTGTTCCTAATGCTGCGGCCGTTGCCGCCGGATTCACAACACCTCCGTACCCGGGGTTCACGGGGGACATAGCCCAGTCGCTAAGGATGTGGCCACAATATCAACAGATTAACTGGCGTTATTTCCCGAACGGCGCAAGCCATTACAATGCACTCCAAGCCAGCTTTGACCGACGCATGAGTCAGGGCTTGCAATTCAGGGTGGCTTACACCTATTCGCGCCTGATGAACAACGGCGCAGAGACAGGGCTCGGCTCCGGGGGACCTCCCGTGCAAAATCCCAGCGACATGCGCGACCTTTACACGGTCAGTTCCGACGATGTCCCGCACATTTTGACCTTGGGCTGGCAGTACCAATTGCCTTTTGGCAAGGGCAAATGGCTCGGAAGAGACGCGAACGGAGCTTTGGACAAGGTCATCGGGAATTGGGAAGTTTCAGCCATACAAACATACCAATCGGGCAGACCGCTATCCATCACGATGGCAAACAACAGCCTGGGGGGATATCTCTTCAACTACGTCCAATTTCCCAACAGGGTCAGCGGCACGAACCCCCTCACGGGAAACTTTAGCGATCCCAACAAGGACACTTATTTGAACGCGACGGCGTGGGCCGACCCAGGACAGTTTGGGTTTGGCAACGCGCCTCGCGAAAATGAGAATGTCCGCTGGTTCGGGTACAGGAACGAGGACTTTTCCATCCAAAAGGACACCTACTTCAGTGAGGGCAGATATGTTCGATTCCAGGGCGATGCCGGAAATGTCCTTAACCGCGTTTTCTTCTGTCCGCCCGTCACGGCCTTGGGTAACAGCAAGTTCGGCACAACTGGTAGCCAGTGTAATATCCCCAGGCGGTGGCAGCTCGCCTTGCAAATCTTCTTCTAGGTTCACCCCCGCCCCGGGGAGACCTGCCGCGGATGGTCCGCAAGGGTCGTCTACGGTTAGTTGATTAACCCTCGAAAAAAGACTAGCGGGCAGATCCAGCATGTTCGGGTGTACATCTCGGTGGCAGCGTGCCTGTCACGCGCCTAATTTCTGGCGCCTTGTAATTCCGTGGCCTTCCTGCAAGATTAGGAGTTGGTTTGCTTTGACATTTTTGAATGATTCCATCAAACCCAAGGGCCAGCGAACCTCCACCAAATCCGCCTGCCTGGCCCGACCCAGCCCAAAATGCAAACGAAAGTCATTTTGAGATAAAAAGCTAGACCCGCTCAGGACCTCATTCATCTGCGAATGCCTGCCGGTAACCACCCGGACGCGCGCGCCAATGGCACTGCGATTGGACTTCGTGCCGATGCACTTGACCTTTAGCCAATTGGTTCTCGATGGCGAGTCGTTGCGGAGGAGCGAGGGAGGCTCATTCATATTTATGACAGCGACGTCGACGTCTCCATCATTGTCGAAGTCACCGAAGGCCATCCCGCGGCTGGGGCGGGGTTGCGTCACGGCCGGCCCGCTGATCGCTGTCACGTCCGCAAAGCGACCGTGGCCAAGATTCCTATAAACAATTTTTCTTTGTTCGAAAGTGACGTGTAACTTTCGCGCGTCCACCTCGGGGAAGACGTGGCCGTTGGACATGAATATGTCTGGCCAGCCGTCGTTGTCGAAATCAAAGAGACCGACTCCCCATCCCAGGTACTTTGTGTTCGCGCCCAGTCCCGCTTGAAACACGGCATCATAAAAAGTGCCGTCTCCGTTGTTGTGATATACGTTCGCGGTTTGGTCGGAATAGTTGGTCTTGATTATGTCCAACCAGCCGTCGCAATCGTAGTCCCCGACGCCCACTCCCATGCCGCCCTGCGCTTTTCCGTTCCCGTCTAAGGCGCAGCCGATCTCCGAGCCGACCTCTTCGAAGGTTCCATCATGATTGTTGTGGTAAAAGCGACTTGCGACGGAATCGCACGCAACGTAAATGTCCGGCCAGCCGTCGTTGTCAAAATCCGCAGCGCCTACCCCCAGTCCGTAGGAACCCGCGGGAATCCATTGGTCGCTGACAAACGTGGGGGCGGCAGGGCCACGAGGAACAACGACTCCCGATCGCTCAGAAACATCTTCAAACGTGCCGTCGCCACGATTGTGGTACAAGATGTTCGTCCCGCCACTGAACCCTTGCGGTCCGCATCCGACGGACAAGCCAAAATAGCGGCAATACTGGTTGTCACCGGGCTGAGGAGCCGCTTGCGGATCGAAATTGACGTAGTTCGCGACAAACAGGTCGAGAAGGCCGTCGCGGTCGTAATCCACAAAGCAGCAGCCGGTATTCCATCGTGGCCCCTTCTGCACGAGGCCCGCCTTTTTCGTAACGTCCGTGAAGGTTCCATCTCCGTTGTTATGGTAGAGGACGATTCCTCCCCAATAGGTGACGACCAGATCATCATATCCGTCGTTGTCATAGTCTCCGACGCAGCAGCCCTGTCCCCACCCTGAACGAATCAGTCCGGCTTTTTCCGTTACGTCGGTAAAGGATCCATCGCGATTATTGCGAAACAAAAAGTTCGTCGGCGGATGTTCGCCGGAGACGCCTTCGAATCTCGTTCCATTAACCAGGAAGAGATCCAGCCATCCATCGTTGTCGTAGTCGAAAAAAGCAAGACCGCAGCCAATTTCTTCCAGGAGGTACCGCTTGCGCGTAACGCCGCCGAACACGTTGCTTGCCTGACCCAATCCGGCTCGAGCGGCGACGTCAGTAAAAACGAAACCTGTAGTGGATTCGAAACCGGTTCCGGATTTCCGCGTGGAGGAGGACAACGGCGATCTTTGCGAGGCTAACGATTCGGCGAGTCCGGTCAACAGAACAGACGCAGGCACAACTGGGCCCAAGCTCGCTAGTTGACGGAGAAAATTGCGACGTGAGATTTGCGTTAGCTTCGAGGAACTTCGCGAACTCTCCAGCTTAAACCGATGATCTGACATCGTCGTTTAATCTGGCAACAGCAACCGAAGGCGCGTGTCAGCCTGTGCGCTATGCTCCGCTTCCAGCCTACGCGACTCGGCAAACTGACTCTCCGATTCGGTGATTCTGCCGAGGCGACGCAGTAAAAGGCCAAGCTGGTAGTGGCCTTCTACGGACTCCGGGTCGAGTGCGACCGCACGTTCGAGACGCTGCTGTGCCTCGTCATATTGATGTTGTCTCAAGAGAATGCCCCCCAGCTTGACGTAGGAAGGCGCATGCTCGGGATGGTTCTTTAGGAGGTCGCGAAAGACTGAGACAGCCTGGTTTTCTCGACCAATGGCCGCATACGTAAGGGCCAAGTAGTAGGAAGCGGCAACTTGGTCTGCTTGGGCCTGCAAGCTTCTTTTGAGGGCGGCCTCGGCTTCGCTGTACTTACCCTGCAGGTAGTACACTGAACCAATTGCATAGTTCAGGATCGCATCCTGAGGACGCTTCCGCAGAAGGCCGGCGATAAGCGAAGCCGCCGCGGATAAGTTACCCTTGGCAACGTTGGCAGAGGCTAGTACGTAAATGTAGGGATCGCGATCCGGTTTCAAGGTTGCCGCTTTCGCGAGAGCAGGCAAGGCGTCCTCCAGCAGGTTTCGCTGTAGGCATACCTTTCCGAACTCGAATAGCGTCTCGGGATCCTCTGGAGCCTCTCGCTTGGCTTTGACTAAATACGCCAAAGCTTTCTCGGTATTCCCTTGTCGCTCCGCAAGTTGAGCGAGATCCCGATCGCAGGCCCCGCAAGCGGGATCCATATTCAGTGCGACTTGGAACCTCTCGTCCGCCCGATCGAGTTGTCCCAGCGAAAAATAAGCTTCTCCAAGCTTCAAGGCCAAGGCGGAAGACATGTGGTCCCTAGCTCTTGTCTCCATGGCTTCAAGAACCTTCTCCGCTTCGGCAGCCATTTGATACTTCGCCAAAACGTTAGCAAACTCGAGGGACGATTCATCGGATGGAGCCGAGATATTCCTCCAGGAGCCCGCCAAACTCGCTAGCTCTTCCGCTCTTCCTAGGCCTCCATAGTCTGTGGCTAGAAGGAGGATGCCATCATCAGACGCACTCAGTTGAGGCACGATGGGTTGTGCTACTTCCAGAGATTTCTGATAGTTTTGGAGCGATGCCTCCACCTTGGCCAAGCCAAAGCGCGCGTTGAGGTTACCGGAGTCCATCTGGAGGACTTCCCGGAAACTCTTTCGGGCCAGATCGAATTTCCCCTGGAGCAAGTAAGCGTTTCCCAAACTCGTTCGGGCGCCGACCAGCAGAGAATTAAGCGCTAGAGCTTGCGTCAGGAAGCGTGCGCTTTCCTTGTATTTGCGCTCCTGCAAGCGAATCGTCCCGAGCATTGCCAGAGCCAGCGCCCGTGTGGACGGATTGTTCAATGCCTTGCGCGCTTCCGCCTCTGCCTGTCCTACTTGCCCCTGATCCAACAGGTTAGCCGCAATTTCTATGCGATTGAGCTGGCCAAAGCTGACGTTTGCGAGAACCAAGAGCCCAACACTACACAGGTAGAGGCGTCTGAGTCTGCGAACAGCAAGCCAAAGGAAGTTTTCGGGTTCGCCCCAGCTGCACATGTTCCAGTATGGTAGCAAGGCGCCAGGATCGCGACAACGTTTGCTCAGGCCGCCGTATTGAGGACACGTCCATTGTGAGGTAAATTCCTATGGTCGAACATGTCGGTCATACTCCGCTGAACCCTCTCGAACGAATCGGGGAGTTTCACAGTTGATCGTCCAAAAAAAGGGGGCACATATTGGCTCGCGCCGTACCTTCCTGAAGCATTTCCTCGCAGGGATTGCCAGCGGCCGGCTATCAACCCCCTCCTGGCCCCTTCTGACCACCGCCCAGCGCAGTGTCAAATTTCCCTTTGAGATTGTTCCATCCGCAACAAGCGGCATCATGTGGGTGCACCGCAACGGCCGATCTCCAGAGATGTACTTGCCTGAAACCGTGGGTGCCGGGTGCGCATTCATCGATTACGACAACGATGGGTGGATGGACATTTATCTCGTCAACAGCGGGAAGTGCGATTTCTTCGATCCGCAGCCACCGATGCGCAATGCCCTTTACAAGAACAACCGCGACGGAACCTTCACCGACGTAACCGAAAAAGCTCGCGTCTCTGGCGGCGGATATGGGATGGGGGCGGCAGTGGGAGATTATGATGGAGATGGTTGGCCCGATCTCCTGGTTACCCAATACAACGGGGTCATTCTGTACCATAACAACGGAGACGGCACTTTTAGCGACGTTACGGTGAAAGCCGGCCTGCCGAGGGAAGGCTGGGCATCCAGCGCCGTCTGGTTTGATTACGACAACGATGGGAGACTCGATCTCTTTATCTGCCGCTTTGTGGACTTCAGCAAGTCCAAGAATAAGTTCTGCGGCAACTCCAAGACGGGTGACCGCTACTACTGTGTCCCGCGCGTTTACGACCCCACACCAAGCTGGCTATTTCACAACAACGGCGACGGCACTTTTACTGACGTGAGCCTCGAATCCGGGATTGCCAAGTCCCTCGGCAAAGCTTGGGGTGTGGTGGCCTGCGACATCAATAACGACGGGCGGATGGACCTGTTCGTTGCCAATGATACAGTGGCGAATTTTCTGTTCGTTAATCGCGGCAACGGGAAGTTCGAGGAAATAGGCCTGCAAGCCAATGTTGGTTACAGCGCCGAGGGGCGGCCACGGTCCGGGATGGGGGTCGACTCCGCTGATTACGACCAGGATGGCTGGATGGACTTGTTTGTTACCAACGTGGACCAGGAGATGTACTCCCTTTACCACAACAATCGCGATGAGACCTTCGATGATATGGCTGTTCCCTATGGAATTGGTAGGGTGACGCGCCTTATGAGCGGGTGGGGAGTGAAGTTTTTTGACTATGACAACGACGGAACCCCTGATCTGTTTCTTGCCAACGGTCATCCTGACGACAAAATCGAGGCGCATTCCAACGAAGTAAAATACCGCGAGCCCTTACTGCTGTTTCGCGGCACGGGCCACGGATTCGAGAATCTGAACGGCAGCAGCGGTCCCCTTTTCGCAAAGCCCTATGCTGCGCGCGGAATGGCAGTTGGCGATTTTAATAACGACGGCGCTCTGGATGTCCTGATCTCAATAAATGACGGGCCGCCTCTGCTGCTCAAAAATCAAGTCGGACAACTCAATCATTGGGTAGGATTGAAGCTGGTGGCGAAACGAGCCAACCCCGACGCTGTAGGCACGCAGATCACCTGGCAGGCCGGAGACGTCAAGCGGTCATACTTCAAGACGGGAGGGGGAAGCTACTTAGCGTCGCATGATCCGCGCGTGGTTTTGGGCATAGGTAGGCGCAGCAAGATTGACTGGGTCGAAGTTAAGTGGCCGCTGCCGAGCGGGCGTTCAGAACGCTTCACCAATCTTCCCGTCGATCAATACACAGGCATTGTGGAGGGAGAGGGTGAGCCAGATGGCAAAACTTGACGCATCACCGCCACATATCTTTGCTTCAGGCGGCAGGTAGAGGTCGCAGCAGACATGCAAGCGAGCCGATACTCTAGTCCGGCCCAGCCTCAAAGTGTTAAATTGCTCGTTTTTACGAGTGTCTGAACCAGTGCGTACTAAAGAACAAGCCTTGAATATCCATGAGGTTGCGAGACGGGCCAAGGTGTCTACGGCCACGGTATCTCGCGCTATCAACCGGGTTCCCACAGTTAACCCCAAACTCGCCCAGCGCGTTTGGAGAGCCATCAAGGAGCTTGGATATTATCCAAATACGCAGGCGCGAGCTCTGGTCTCTGGGCGTAGCCGAATTTTCGGGCTTATTGTGTCCGAACTAACCAATCCGTTTTTTCCTGAAATCGTCCAGGTGTTCGAAACCATCGCGGTTCGGCACCACTACGAGATTTTATTAACCTCCACCATGAACGACCCGGAGCAGATGGAGAGCTCCGTGCGCCGAATGATCGAAAGGCAGGTCGAAGGCGTAGCCGTCATGACCTTCGGCATGGAGGATGCGCTGCTGGAGGACTTGAAGCTGCGACAGGTTCCTTTGGTTTTCGTTGATGTTGGTCCGCCTCGTCCGCGAGTCAGCAACCTGCGGATCGACTACCTGAGCGGTATACGCCAGGCAGTGCAGCACGTAGCGGCGCTGAGACACGAGAGAATTGCCTTCATCACGGGGCCTCATATGCTCAAATCTGCGATGGCCCGTAAACAGGCGTTTTTGAAGGCCATCCACGAAATCGGGCGAGATCCGGATATGGAACTGATTGTAGAAGGGAACCACACTATGGAGGGAGGACGTCTGGCTTGCGGTCACCTGCTGGCGCTGGCCAAAAAGCCTACAGCCATTCTCTGTTCCAACGATATGACTGCGATCGGAGTAATGAGAAAGTGTTATGAAGACGGCATATCGATTCCGAGAGATCTTTCCGTCGTCGGTTTTGATGATATCCGATTAGCGCAATTCATGCTCCCGCCTTTGACCACCGTGCAAATGTCTCAAGCGGAGTTAGCCCGGCTCGCTTTCGATGCGCTGTTGGCCGAAGTAGAACGAGAGGAGCCGCTTCCGGAAGGATCCGAATATGTGTTGAAGACCGCACTAATCGAACGTGAGTCCACGGCCATTTGCTGTGAACGCGCCCGCGAGCCGCAATCGGACGGCAAGAATCAGCACGGCTATGCCGACCACTGAATTGCAGTGCAGGAGCGCGCCGGAACCTCGAACTTCGTCGGGCCATTGGCAGTAGCAGGTTTCGCAAACGTTTGCGGAGCTACTCTTTGGGGAGCTTCGAAGGTATTGAAAGCCTTCAGGTCTGTTCCCGTCAACACGGTAGCGACAAGCACTTCAACAGGGCTTTTGTCCTGCCAATTGATCTCTACGACGTGCGGAAGTCACGATTCAAAACGAAAATTGCCACTTTCCCATCTTGCGGATTCATGGTGCCCGCTACGTCTATATAGTGAGCGATTAACGAACCACATCTTGCGGGGCGTGGCGAGAGTGTAGCAATGTTGCGCCATGAAGCGGCGCACAAAGAAGACCTGGACGAAATGGCGGGAGCTGATTTCCGAGCAGGCGCGTAGCGGGCAGACGGTAACTGCGTTCTGCCGTGAGCGCGGGCTATGTAGGGCGTACTTCTTCGTCTGGAAGAAACGCCTGCGTGAGGATACCACCCCTAAATTCCTGGAAGTGCAACTGAGAGAGACCACGCCGAGCGCGGGGAGGGACACGCGTGTTGAAATCCGGCTGTCGAATGGCCGGAGCCTGGTGGTGGGGCGAGGATTCGATGTCGAACAGGTACGGGCGTTGCTGGCGCTGGTGGAGACGGCATCGTGATCGGGCTGCCGAGTCTGCAGGCCATGGACCGCGCGCAGGAGACGCGGATCTGGCTGGCGAGCGAGGCTGCGGACATGCGCTGTGGGTTCGACCGGCTGGCGGAGCGGGTGCGAGCGGTGATTGGTGAGGATCCACTGAGTGGACATTGGTTTGTCTTTCATTCGCGACGCGGCGACCGGTTGAAAATTCTGTATTGGGATCGCGACGGATTCGCGC
>Ga0209577_10000490_pt1 | contig 40168 bp, 35 predicted proteins | sample GraSoiAngelo_109_FD_185874 | JGI IMG/M metagenome (GOLD analysis project Ga0209577, IMG submission 185874) | Grasslands soil microbial communities from the Angelo Coastal Reserve, California, USA - 14_0903_12_20cm (SPAdes) (version 2) | ecosystem: Environmental > Terrestrial > Soil > Grasslands... | reverse complement strand
CTCGAAGCCGGTCGGGCGCGGCGAGTTCCTCGCCGGCAAGTACCTCGGCCTGTGCCTGACGCTCGCCGTCAACGTCTCGGTGATGGGCGCGGGCGTGTCGCTCGCGCTCCTCTACGTGCGCGGCGGCTACGACCCACTGGCGCTTAACATCTGGCCCGCGGTGGCGCTCGTCTACGTCGAGCTGATGATCGTCGTCGCCGTCGCGCTGCTCTTCTCCTCGTTCTCGACGCCCGCGCTCTCGGCGCTCCTGACCTTCTTCGTCTTCGTCATCGGCCACTTCAGCGCAGACCTCAAGGGACTCGCCGCGCAGGGCGGCGCGCGCCTCCTCTTCACCACGCTCTACTACCTGCTGCCGAACCTCTCGAACTACGCATACATCACCGCCGCCTCGCACGGCCAGACGCCCACGCCCGCCAACTTCTTCGGCGCTGTACTCTACGGCCTCGCCTACATCGCCGTGCTGCTCGCGGCCTCCACTCTCATCTTCAAACGGCGCAACTTCAAATGAGCGCGACGGAGGAAACAACAGGCGGAAACCCGAACGCCGGGGAGGGCTTGACGGAAGACTTCGCGGCGACTTCGGCGCGCGCGTCGCGTCGTGGACGCACGCGCGACGCGCTGCTCGCGCTCACGGTCGTCGCCGGCCTCGCCTCCGTCTTCGCGCTCTCGCGCCGGCTCGACGCGCGCCGGCCCGCCGAAGACCCGTTCCAGTCTTACGAAGAACTCTACGTCAGGCCGGAGACCGCCCGCCGCCTGAGCCTCGGCTTCAACGGCCTCGCAGCCGACTGGTACTGGCTGCGCTCGCTTCAGTACGTCGGGCGCAAGGTTGACGCCTACCGCGGCGACATCACGCTCGACGACATGACCGCGCTCGGCATCCGCAACCTCGGCCCTCTGCTCGACGAGGCGACGACGCTCGACCCGCAGTTCATGGCTGCCTACGAGTTCGGCGCGGTCGTCCTCCCCGCCATTGACCGCGAGGCCGCGATCAAACTTGTGCAGAAGGGCATCCGCGATAACCCGCGCGACTGGCGGCTCTACCAGCACCTCGGCTACATCTACTGGCAGGCCGGTCGGTTCGGCGAGGCGCGCGAGGCTTACGCGGCGGGCGCGCGCGTGCCCGGCGCTCCCGCGTGGATGAACGCGATGGCCGCGCAGATGGGGGCGCACGGCGGCAGCCGCGACCTCGCGCGCGAGATGTACCGACGCATGTACGAAGAGTCGGCGGACGAGCAGGTCAGGACGCTCGCCCTCAAGCGGCTCGCGCAACTCGACTCGCTCGATGAGCGCGAGCGGATACGGCGCGTGCTTGCCGACTTCCAAACGCGCTCCGGGCGCTGCCCCGCCGCCTGGCGCGAGACCGCCCCGGCGCTCCGCTCAACCGGATTCAAAACGGACGTAAGCGGCGCGCCGCTCGACCCTGCGGGCATGCCCTACGTACTCGACGCCGCCGCGTGCGACGTGAGGCTCGACGAGCGCTCGCCGATTCCAAAGAAGTGATGAATGCGGAATGATGAATGATGAACGTTAAGAAGCGCGTCTGCTTTCATTCATCACTCATCATTCCGCATTCATCACTTCCCTGTTGAGGATTTGAAGAGATGACACCCGCGGTCGAGATTCAAAATCTGACGAAGGACTACGAGGTCGGCTTCCTGCGCAAGCGCCGTGTGCGCGCGCTCGACGGACTCACCTTGACGGTCGGGCGCGGCGAGATTTTCGGCTTCCTCGGCGCGAACGGGGCCGGCAAGACGACGACCCTGAAGCTCCTGATGCGCCTGATGTACCCGACCGCGGGCGCGGCGCGCATACTCGGTCGCGACATCGCCGACGCACGGATGCACTCGGAGATCGGCTACCTGCCCGAACACCCGTACTTCTACGACTACCTGACGGCGCGCGAGTTCTTGCAATACTGTGCCGAGCTTTTCGGCTACGCGCGCGCGGAGCGCCGCGCCCGCGCCGCCGACCTGCTCGCGCGCGTGCGCCTCGAAGAGAAGAGCTGGGACAAGCAGCTCCGCAAGTTCTCGAAGGGGATGCTCCAGCGCGTGGGGCTGGCGCAGGCGCTTGTGAACGACCCCGCGGTCGTCTTCCTCGACGAGCCGATGTCCGGCCTCGACCCCATCGGGCGGCGCGAGGTGCGCGACCTCATCGCGGCCCAGCGCGCGCGCGGCACGACCGTCTTCCTCTGCTCGCATATCCTCTCGGACATCGAAGTGCTCTGCGACCGCGCGGCTATCCTCCGGCGCGGTCGCCTGGCGCACGTCGGTCGGCTCGAAGAGCTGCGCGAAGTCGGCGGCGAGCGCGCGATGGAGTTGGTAGTGTCGGGGGCGGACGCGGGGCGGCTCGAAGCGGCGCTCGGCGGAATCGAGGGCGCGCGCGTGACGGCGACGCCGGGCGGCGCGCGCGTCGAAGTTCCTACGGAGGCGCAGGTGGACGAAGCGCTCCGCGCAGTCCGCGCCGCGGGCGCGCGCCTCGTGGCGGTTCACCCGGTCGGCAATGCGCTCGAAGAGTTGTTTGTGAGCGAGACGAAGTAAACGTAAGGAGCGCCGGTGCTGGCGTCTATTTGAATCTCACGCCCGTTAATTCAAGTTTGAGATCGGCTGGCTTATTGTCCTGCGGGAAGCTCATCCCGATAGACGGAACGAAAATTTTGTTGGGTTCGATCTCCGCCTCGCTGACGAACGTCCGCTCGCGGATTACGTTTCCATTAAGCTCTACTCCTGCGGCATGAAATTCGAGGCCGTTGACGGTGCGCCCGGTGAAGTTGCGAACCGTCGGCTTCATCGTTACTGCCCAAGTGCCGAGGGCAGTCGGGCTGATATCTGCGTTTTCATTGGGGTCGAAGTCAACCATGAGCCGCTCTTTCGCGGGGAACTCCGGCGAGCCGGGGCGGATCGCGCCCGCGAGCCTCTCCTCGCCCGGACGCGCCGACGGGCGCGTTGCAAGGTAAGCCAGACCCGCGACGAGCGCGAGCGCCACAAGGGCGACGACGGCGAAGATGACGCGGCGCGACTTGTCCGCCTCCTGGCGCGGGCGACCAAACGTTGGCGCGGTGACGACGCGCGGCTGCGCGCCCTCGCTTCCCGCGTCCTGCGCGGCGGCCTCAGCGCCGGGCGACACGGCCTTGCCGCATTGCGGGCAGGAGTCTTTACCTTCTCCGACCTCGGCATCACAGTGCTGGCAACGAACCACTGCCGGCATATCCCCTCTCCTCACGAACGAAATCAAATCTCGGCGTCGCGCCGCGGGCGAAAGCCGAATGCTGAATGCTGACAGCTTTTTTTCAGACGGCGCGCAGGCGTCGCTCGGACTCCTCCGGCTTCTGCGACTGTATCTGGACGAGCGAGCCGGTTCCGGTGCGCGGGCGCGCCTCGCACGGCCAGGTGATGCGGAAGCGGCTGCCCTCGTTCGGTCGGCTCTCGACCGTGATCTCGCCTTCGAGCAGCTCGACGATCTTGCGCGTGAGCGCCAGCCCCAAGCCCACGCCGCTGTAGGAGCGCGCCAGGCGGTCGTCAACCTGCCGGAAGCGCTCGAAGATGACGGAGAGCGCGTCGCTCGAAATGCCTATCCCTGTGTCGGCGACTTCAATATACCACCGCTTCGCGCCGTCCGCGCCCGCCGTCACAGAGACCTGGCCCGTGGACGTGAACTTGATGGCGTTCGAGACGAGGCACGTGATGACCTGCGTCAGCTTGCGCCGGTCTGTGCGGACGCGGCCCAGTTCGGGCGCGACGGCGAGCGACAGTTCGATCTTCTTGGCGCGCGCCTCGTCGGCGAAGCTCTCGGCCACGGAGTTGACCACCTCGGTGACGCTCAGCACTTCGAGTTGCAGCGCCGAGCGGCCCGCTTCGAGGCGCGAGTATTCGAGCATCTCGTTGACGAGGTCGAGCAGAGAGCGCGCGTTGCGCTCCATGCGCCCGAGGGCGTCCGTCTGGAGCGGCGCGAGCGGGGCCGAAGGGTCGCGCGCCAGTATCTGGCACAGGCCGATGATGACGTTCAAGGGCGTCCGCAGCTCGTGGCTCATGTTGGCGACGAAGGCGGACTTCAGTCGGTCGTGCTCGCGCAGACGGTCGTAGGCCGCCAGTAGTTCGTCGTGCCGGCGCACGTCGTCCGTGATGTCGCGGAAGACGGCGACGACCCCCTCGTTGAGACCGCTGTCGCCGACGAGCGGCGTCGCGCTCACGGAGACGACGCGCTCCCCGCCTTCGCGTTGCAGGAGCTTGCAGCGCTCCGCGGAGACGTGCTCGCCGCGCTCGCGCGCGCGGCTGATGGGCGTGTCCCCCGCCGCGATGATGTGGCCGCCCAGGTCGCGCAGCGCCATGTCGGCGACGAGCGCGTGAACCCCGTCGCGGAACTCGCCCGGCTCGCGACCGAGGATGCGCGCTGCCGCCGGGTTGACGCGGTAGCGACCGTCGGCGTCCACGATGACGACGCCCTCGACCATCTGGTTGATGACGCTCGCCAGTTCCGCCGCGCGCGACTTCTCCGCGGCGAAGGCCGCGGTCGCCAGGCGCTCGGCGCGGACGCGCTTCGAGACCTCCGACAGGATGAGTATTAGATCGCCGCGCCCTTCACTTTGTTCCGTCACGGGCCACGCGATCACGTCCCAGAATTTCTGCTCGTCGCGACGCTCGCCGCCGGCGCGCGCGGCCAGCTCCAACGGCACGCCGTAGCTGACGAAGGCCCGGCGCGTGCGCCGCACGCCCTCGACCACCTCGCTCAAGACGGAAAGCCCGGCGGCGACCTCGTACAGACTGCGCCCCGTCAGGTCGCTCGTGCCGCGCTTCGTCATCCGCGCGAACGCCGCGTTGACTTTCCGCACGATGAGCTTCGCGTCGAGCACGGCGACGCCGAGGGGCAGGCTGTCGAGCACTTCGCCAATGAAGGCGCTCTGGCGGGCGACGGTCTCGAACTTGGCCTCGAGGCTCTCGGCCATCGTGTTGAAGCTGCTCGCGAGCGTGCCCACCTCGTCGTCGGTTTCGACCCGCGCGCGCTCGTTCAGGTTCCCTTCGCCGAGCGTCGAGGCCGCGGCGGCGAGACTCTGCAAGGGCTTCGTGAAGCGACCGACCGCCCACACCGCGAGCACGCACGAGGCCGCGAGCGTGACGGCCCACGCCGCCGCGAGCAGGAGCATCGAGCGGCCCGCGGGCGACCCTTCGGGCGCGGGCATGCCGACGGCCACACTCCACCCCGAAGGCTCGGCGCGCGCCACGCACGTCACGCGGCTCGCGCCGTCGCCCCAGCGCACCTGTTCGACTCGTTCGGGAAGAATATCCGGCGCGAGCGCCGCCGCGCCCGGCCTCGGCAGAACGCTATGACCTTCGGCGTCGAACACGGCGACGGCGGCCTGCGTGCCCCGCAGCGCCCTGCGCGTCAGGCGCGCGTAAAGCTCGCCCGCGTCCGAGGCGGAGAGGGACTGAGGGTCGGCGGCCTGCGCCGGATGCGCCTCGACCCACGATTCGAGTGCGATGGCTTGGCCTTCGGCCTCGACGCGCGCGATGGCCGCCGACTGGTCGGTCAGACTCTGCTGGTAGCTGCGCAGTTGGTGGAGGCCGACGAGGAGCAGCGGCAGGGAAAGCGCGCCCAGCATCAGGAGCAGTTTGGTACGCACGCCGAGCGCGTTATGTAGCTTTACCGCACGTCTCATTTCCCCTGCCCCTTGCACACTACTTGCGACGCTTGGGCGGCGGCCAGACCGACCCGCGCGTCGGCACTACGGGTCGCAAACTCGCCGCGTAAACCAGAATCGCCTGTGCAATCAACTCGTCGCAGAAGAGGCGCGTGCGCCGCAGTGCGCCGCGCAATTCCCGCAGGTCGCCTTCGATGACGCCCGGCCCCTCTTCCCAAAGAAATTCGCATAAAGCATCCCTTAAAAGCATCAACTCGCGTGCCACTTCGTCAATCAAAACCCCCTGCTGGAAGCGCGCCTGCGCGAAGCCCCGCAGACGCGGCGCGGCCATGGCGATCTCGTCGGCGCTCGCCCGCTCGTCGAGCAAGTAGCCCAGCTCTTCGAAAACCTCTGGGAGGCATTCGACGAGTTCGCGCGCCGAGAGTATGGTCGCCAGGTCTGTGCGGCGGTCGGCGTAGATTTCATCAACCCACGCGCGCGCGAACGAGTCGAGGTGCTGGCGGAAGAGTGATGAGAACCGGCGCATAAAAGCTGTCAGCAATCAGCGGTCAGCAGTCAGCTAAAACCTCTGCGTCCTTTGCGAACACTTGCGCGTCCTGCGGCGGTTAAGAGGGTCGCACTTAGCCGCCGCAGGACGCGAAGTGTTCGCAAAGAGCGCGAAGGCATCTTAAGTTGATTGCTGATTGCTGACCGCTGATTGCTCATTTCGTCAAACGGTTGAGAAGCTGTACGAGCTGATCGAAATCAATCGGCTTGGTGACGTACTCGTTGCAGCCGGCGGCGAGAGCCTCGGCGTGGAAGTCCGCGGAGTCGTGCGCGGAGACGGCGACGATGGGGACTTTCGAGAGGCCGTCATACTCGCGTATGCGGCGCGTGGCGGCCAGCCCGTCGAGCATCGGCAGGCTCAAGTCCATCAGGATGATGTCGGGCCGCTCGCGCCGCGCGGCTTCGACGGCCTGCTGGCCGTTGATGGCCTCGACCACGCGGTAGCCGCTCATCTCCAAAAGCCGCCGCATCATAAAGCGGTTGTCCTCGAAGTCTTCGACCACGAGGACGGTCGGGCGCGAGTCGTTCGTTTCACCCATGCCGGACTTCTCCCCCTGCTCCGCGTTCAGACTTGAGACACCCACGCCGCCCTCTCCCACGTACTACTAGCAAACACTCAACTTTTTTGTTAAGATGCCGAATCGAAACGCAACACAAAAAACAAGACGACTTGGGCTTAATCCGTACATCACGCGAAGGCCCTTGAAGTCTTCTGTCTCGCGGGCGCGTTCCCTGCGGAAGGCTGCGGCAGTTACGATGAAGCCCTTAAAATCAGAGTCACAAGACGCAGAGACGCTTCGCGAACTCGGCAGCGCGTCCGTACAAATCGTGCACGACCTTAAAAATCAGTTGAATGGTCTCAAACTCTATGCCACGTTCCTGCGCAAGCGCATGGAGAAGGGCGAACATCCGGCGGACGAGCTTGAGACCGTCTCGAAGCTGATCGCGGGGCTGGAGCGCGCGGCCACGGACATGACGCTGCTCATCCGCTACGGGCGTCCGCTTGAGCTGCGCCGACAGCCCGGCACAGACCTCGCGCGCCTGCTCTCGGACGCGTCAGACGCCGCGCACGTCGAGACCGCCGGAGGCTCTTACGAGGGCGACTTCGACCCCGCTTTGCTCGCGGAAGCCTTGAAGAATATCGCCGTCGGCGGTCGCGTCGAAGGCCGTCCGGAGGGCGACGACGCGGCGGAGGTTCGGCTGCGCCAGGAGCAGACGGCGGGCGGGCCGGTGGCCGTCGTCGAGTGGCGCGGCGTCTTCGGGCCGAGCGCTCAAGAAGACCCCTTCCGAAGTCTCGCCGGGGGCGCGGGCCTGCGCCTGGCGCTCGCCGCCAAGATCGTCCGCGCGCACGGCGGCGAAGTCTCGCACGAAGGCGGCGTCGCGCGCGCGCGCCTGCCGTTACGGAAATGATGAACGATGAATGATGAATGGAGAGTAAGCGGTCTTCAATTCATCATTCATCATTCCGCATTCCGCATTTCTCTTAAGGGGGAGATCGAACGTGGAACGTAAGGAAGTACGCATCCTGGTGGTTGACGACGAGCCGATGATGACCGACTCGCTCAAGCAGAACCTCGTCGAGGAGGGCTACACGGTGGACACCGCGTCGAGCGGGGCGCAGGCCGTCGAGTTGTTCGACGGGAGCGGCCATCACCTCGTCGTCTGCGACCTCCAACTGCCCGACAGGGAGATGAACGGGATGGACGTGCTCCGGCACGTCAAGGAAACGCGCCCGTCCACCGAAGTTATCGTGATGACCGGCTACGGCACGGTCGAGCGCGCGGTCGAGGCGACGAAGGCCGGCGCGTTCTGGTTCTTAGAAAAACCATTCGACTTCGAGGTGCTGCTCCCGCTGGTTGAGCGCGCGTTAGAGCGCCACGAGCTTCTGACCGAGACCGAGACGATGCGCCGCCAGCTCTCGACGCGCACCGAGTATTTCAACATCATCGGCGCGTCGCGCCAGATGCAGCAAATCTACGAGACCATCGAGTCGGTCGCGAAGTCGGACGCAAACGTCCTCATCGTCGGCGAGTCGGGCACGGGCAAGGAACTCATCGCCAACGCCATCCACTACAACTCGCTCCGCCACAAGAAGCCCTTCGTCAAGGTCAACTGTGCCGCGCTCCCCAAAGAACTGATCGAGTCGGAGCTGTTCGGCCACACGAAGGGCGCTTTCACGGGCGCGCACGCCGACAAGGACGGACTCATACAACACGCCGAGGGCGGCTCGCTGCTGCTCGACGAGATAGCCGAGATGCCCGTCGAGCTTCAGCCGAAGCTTTTGCGCGTCCTGCAAGAGCGCAGCTACCGCAAGCTGGGCTCGGAGAAGACCTACCCCGTTGACTTCCGACTCATCACCTCGACCAACCGCCTGCCGGCGGACGCCATCCGCGACGGGGCGCTGCGCGACGACCTCTTCTACCGCATCTCGACCATCACGATCCACGTCCCGCCCTTGCGCGAGCGCTCCGAGGACATCCAACTGCTCGCCGAATTCTTCCTCAAGCAGTACGCGCGCAAGTACCAGCTCCCGATCAGCGGCATTTCGCAGTCGGCCTACCAGCGTCTGTTCGGCCACGGCTGGCCCGGCAACGTGCGCGAACTTCAGAACGTTGTGGAGCGCGCCGTGCTCCTCGCCAAGAACAACAAGATAGACCCCGTTGACCTGCCCTTCGACAACGGCTCGCTCCCCGAAAAGAACGCGGCGGGCGCGAACTGGGACGTGCCGCCCAACATGACCCTGGAAGAGATCGAGAAGTTCGTCATCGAGCGCACGCTCCAACGAACGGGCGGCAACAAGCAGGCCGCGGCCAACCTCCTCGGCATCTACCGCCCGCGCCTCTACAGCAAAATTAAGAAGTACAAGATAGACATCCCGGCGCTCATCGCATCATAAGTTCAAAGTTCCAGGTTCAAAGTTCAAAGTTTAAAGTTTAAGACGAAAAGTGAAGCGCCAGCCCCGCGACTGATTCAGGCTGGCGCTTTAACTTGGAACTTTGAACCTGGAACTTTGAACTAATCAACCTGATAAGTCGCGACGCTCGTCGGCGTCTCGAAGCAGCGAACCTTATAGACCTGCGCGCGCTCGTCGCCGACGCGGTGTGCGACGCGCTCAAGGATGTAGCGGGCGAGATTTTCCGCCGACGGGTTTAGCTCCTCGTCGAAGGGCGGAAGCTCGTTGATGTTGCGGTGGTCGAGGTAGTTCACGACCTCGTCCGCCGCCGCCTTCAGCTCGACGAAGTCAACGAGCAGCCCCGTGCTATTTAGCTCGCGCCCGCGGGCGTAAATCTCGACGCGGTAGTTGTGCCCGTGCAGGTTCTCGCACTTGCCGCGATAGCCGCGCAGTTGGTGCGCGCTCGAAAAGTTACGCTCGATCATCACTTCAAACATAGTCCAAAGTTTAAAGTTCAAAGTTCAAAGTCGCAAGCCGATACTTCGCGCCCGTGGCTCACGTTTTTCAGATAGGTTCATTAACTTTGAACTTTGAACTTTGGACTTTTAACTCGTCGTCGAACACGTGCGCCGCCTCCGCGAGGTCGGAGGTGATGCGGCACGGCGGCAATGAAGCGAGGAAGAGGCGACCGTAGCCGGCGGTGCGCAGGCGCGGGTCGAGGACGGCGAGGAGGCCGCGGTCTGTCGTGCCGCGGATGAGGCGGCCCAGGCCCTGCTTCAAGGTGATGATGGCCTGCGGCACGCTGTACTCGTAGAAGCTCGATCCGCCCTGCTCCTCGATGAAGCGCTGGCGCGCGGCCACCACGGGGTCGGTCGGGACGGCGAACGGCAGCTTGTCTATGATGACGCACGAGAGCTGCGCGCCGCGCACGTCAACGCCCTGCCAGAAGCTCGCCGTGGCGAAGAGAACGGCGTGAGGCGTCGCGCGGAAGCGTTCGAGCAAGCCCGCCTTCGACGCGCTGCCCTGGACGAAGCAGGGGAAGTCAACTTCGGGCGCGACACGCTCGTACAGAGCGCGCATGCCGCTTAAAGATGTCGAGAGCACGAAGGCGCGGCCCCGCGAGACGTTGAGCAGTTCAACGACTTCCTCCGCCGCACGTTCAATCCACTGCGGCGAGCGCGGCTCCGGCATGCGCGGCGGCAGGTAGAGCACGGCCTGCTCCTCGTAGTTGTAGCCCGACGGCGCGACGAGTTCGTCCGTCTTCTCCGCCGCCTGACTGCTCACGGCGACCTCTTCATCATCCGCGGCGAGTCCGTCCGCGGCGGAGAGGCCGAGACGGCGGCGTATGAAGTCGAAGCTGCCTGCGCTCGCCAGAGTCGCCGAGGTGAGCACGACCGTCTCGACGCGCTCGAACAGTTTGTCCTGAAGCAGCGTGGACACGTCAATCGGCGAGGCGCGCAGGAACGTGCCGCGCCCGCGCCGCTCGACCCAATAAACGTAGCGGCGGTCGTCGCCCGCGACGATGAACTCAAGGTTGAAGCGCGTCTCGCGTATGCGGCGCAGGAGGTTCTCGACCTCCGGCGGCTTGTCCCGAACAAGGTCGAGCGTCGTCTCCATGCGCGCGAGCGCGCCGTCCAGATTCAGGTAAGCATCGCCGAGCGGCGTCGCCTCGATCTCGCCGCCTCTGCCCTTGCGCGCGAACGTGCCGGGCACGATTGGATAACGCCCCTCTTCGCCGCGCTCGCGCGTGAAGGCCAGCCAGAACTGTTCGGCGAAGCGCGCGACGCGCCCGGAGGCGCGCGTCAGCTCGCGGTTCAGTCCTGAGTCGGTGACGGGGAGCATCTGTAGGTCGCGCAGCATGTCTTCGATCTGGTAGTTCGAGACCTGCGCGCCGAAGTATTCGGCGGCCACGTCCTCGACCTGGTGCGCCTCGTCGAAGATGACCGCCGAGTAGTCGGGGATGACCTGGCCGTACTCGCCGCCGCGGAGCGCGAGGTCTGCGAAGAAGAGGTGGTGGTTGACGATGACGATGTCTGCGTCGGAGGCGCGCTGGCGCATGCGCGTGATGTAGCAGGCGTCGTAGTCGGGGCACTTCTGCCCCGTGCAGATTTCCGAGCGCGCGTCTATGTGACGCCAGAAGGAGAGGTTTTCGGGAAGCTCGGTGAGTTCCGCGCGGTCGCCCGTCTCCGACTCGCGCGACCAGCGGCGCACCTCTTCGAAGTGGTCAACGTCCTGGAGGCCGTCGAGTATCGGAGTGGTCTCGGCGCGCTTGACGCGGTTGAGGCAGACGTAGTTCGAGCGCCCCTTCATGTAGGCGGCGGTGAACTTCTTCGGGAGCACGCGCTGAAGGAAAGGGATGTCCTTCTCCATCAACTGCTCCTGCAAATTCTTCGTGCCCGTCGAGACGACGACGCGACCGCCGCGCGAGACGGCAGCCGCAATCGCCGGGACCAAGTAGGCCAGAGTCTTCCCTGTGCCTGTGCCCGCCTCGACGATGAGGTGGCGGCGCTCCTCGAACGCGCGCAGAACGGCCTCGGCCATCTGCACCTGACCGGGCCGGTACTCGTAATCCGGGTGCGCGCGCGCAATGAGGCCGCCGGGGCCGAAGATTTCTTCCATAACGAAAGCCAGCAGTCAGTATAAAGGCTGTGCCCTCATGCTGACTACTGGCTGATGGCCGGATGTTTCCGGGGGGTTGTTTGACCGCCGCCTGGCCGGGCGCTCGCTTTCCGAGAGCGCAGGACGGGCGCTAAAAGGTTGGCTATTCGGGCTGATCTACAGGCCCCTCGGACGGGTCAACGTTCAACTCTATCTCATCCTGGGGGGCCGCCTGCATCCGGTCTTCGCCCGTCCGCTCGGACGGGTCAACGTTCAGATTGAAATCATTCTCGTTAGCGCTCATGAGGTCTTTCTCCTTTGTTGGGGCCGTGCCGAACGGTCACGGCAGGGCAAGTTTGGCTTAGTCTTTCCGCCTTGCCCGCGAATTCTAGCCCACGCCCCCCCTCTTAGCAACCACTTTGATAACTTTTCTCACAGCCGCGGGCCGGAAGCTCTCAGTCGGCCCCGACCGCGCCGGTCTCCTCGTCCCGCTCTTTCAGGCGCTTCGGGTAGAGCGGGAAACGCGCCGACAGCTCATGCACGGACTGGCGGACGCGGCCACGGACTTCCTCCGACTCCGGCTCCTGGAGGACTGCGGCGATGAGGCGCGCGACCTGTCGCATCTCCTCCTCGCCCATGCCGCGCGTGGTGAGCGCGGGCGTGCCTAAGCGTATGCCGGAGGCGACGAAGGGCTTGTTGGTGTCGAAGGGGATCGTGTTCTTGTTGGCCGTTATACTCGCGGCTTCGAGCGCCTTCTCCGCGACCTTGCCCGTCACACCCTTACCATTCATGAACACGTCAACTAAGACGAGATGGTTGTCCGTGCCACCGGAGACGAGGCGGAAGCCCTGCTCTTGAAGCTCGTCCGCCAGCGCTTTCGCGTTTGCGAGGATGCGGCGCTGGTAGCTACGGAAGTCCTCGCGCAGAGCCTCGCCGAAGGCGACGGCCTTCGCGGCGATGATGTGAACGAGCGGGCCGCCCTGCACGCCTGGGAAGAGTTTCTTATCAACTTCGGCGGCGTGCTCCGCCTTGCAAAGTATTAGTCCGCCGCGCGGGCCGCGCAGGGTCTTGTGCGTCGTCGTCGTCACGTAGTCGGCGTGCGGGACGGGCGACGGGTGGAGGCCGGCGGCGACCGGGCCGGCGATGTGCGCGATGTCGGCCATGACGCGCGCGCCCACGCCCCGCGCGATCTCGCCGATGCGCTCGAAGTCAATTACTCGCGGGTAGGCCGACGCGCCGCAGACGATGAGCTTCGGGTTGTGCTCCTGCGCGATGCGCTCCAGCACGTCGTAGTCAATCTGCTCGGTCTCGCGCGAGACGCCGTAGTCGGCGACCTTGTAGCTGAAGCCGGAGAAGTTCAGGGGGTGTCCGTGCGTGAGGTGGCCGCCGTGCGAAAGGTTCATGCCGAGTATCTGGTCGCCGTAAGAGAGCGCGGCCAAGTAGACGGCCATGTTGGCCTGAGAACCGCTGTGTGGCTGGACGTTGGCGTGTTCGGCCCCGAACAACTCTTTGGCGCGGTCAATCGCCGCCTGCTCGACCACGTCCGTGAACTCGCAGCCGCCGTAGTATCTCTTCTTCGGATAACCTTCGGCGTACTTGTTCGTGAAGACCGAACCCATCGCTTCGAGCACGGCCTCCGAGACGAAGTTCTCCGAGGCGATCAACTCCAGCCCCTCTGCCTGACGCCGCACCTCGTCGTCAATCGCGCGGCTCACGGTCGGGTCAACCTCCGACAAAGGCGCGTTCAAAAGGTCGCTCATCTCTTCTCCCTCCGGGGCTGTGTATGTCGAACGGCTTGTTTGAAGTGGCCTGATGTTACATCACGCACAGACGCTCTGCAATAATTCCACCGCTGCGAGGCGCGACGGGCCGGGCGCTCTTGTGCCTGAGTCCGCCGGTTGCTTTCCCCTCACCCGCTGCGCGAGAATGGCCGTTCATTTTCCGTCGCCGGATTGTCGCCGAGGAGAGTTGAGTAAAACTTTATGCGCTGGTCACAGTATTTCATTCCCACGCTTCGCGAAGACCCGGCGGACGCCGAGGTCGTCTCGCACCGTCTGCTCCTGCGCGCGGGCTACATCCGTCAGCTCGGCGCTGGCGTTTACTCGTTCCTCCCCTTGGGCTGGCGCGTCGCGCAGCGCGCGATGAAGATCATCCGCGAGGAGATGGACGCCGTCGGCGGGCAGGAGTTCTTCCTGCCGGCGCTGCACCCTTCGGAGGTCTGGAAGGAGTCGGGGCGCTGGGCCGTGATGGGCGAGACGATGTTCCGCCTCAAAGACCGCAAGGGCGCGGACATGTGCCTCGGCATGACGCACGAGGAAGTGTTCACCTCGATTGCGCGCCACGAGATACGCTCGTACAAGCAACTGCCGCAGGTCTGGTATCAGATACAGACCAAGTTCCGCGACGAGGAGCGTCCGAAGTCCGGCCTGATGCGCCTCCGGCAGTTCATCATGAAGGACGCCTACACGTTCGACGTTGACAAGGCCGGCCTCGACACTGCCTTTGAAAAACAGCGCGGGGCCTACAAGAAAATCTTCGACCGCTGCGGCATCAAGTATCACATCGTCGAAGCCTCTTCGGGCGCGATGGGCGGCTCGGAGTCGAACGAGTTCATGGCGCGCACGAACGCGGGCGAGGACTTCATCGCCGTCTGCGAGTCGTGTGGCTACGCCGGGAATCTTGAGAAGGCCACTTCACGTTTGCCTGTTATTCATGATGATGATGAAGAGTTGCCCGCGCCCGAAGTGTTCTCAACGCCGGGCGTCAGAACCATTGAAGACCTAACGAAGTTTCCGGGTGGCGCTTCTGCTGAAAGGCAAATCAAGACCCTTGTGTATGTTCTAAGAAGGTTGGTACCTACACCAAGCGGGGCAGACTTTACTGACCAGATGTTCTTAGTGCTCTTGCGCGGAGATCATGATTTGCAAGTAACGAAGTTAATGGATTCAGTAGGTGCTCTCTCCGCACGCCCTGCTCACCCTGAAGAAATTCAAGACCTACTCAGCGCAAGTGCAGGAAGTCTAGGAGCAGTTGGCGCAAGACAGAAAGCGCAAGCCAATAACCGAGAGCTGTTCATCGTAGCCGATTTAGCTTTGAAAGGTCGCCGTAATATGGTGACAGGTGCTAACAAGGACGGCTACCACCTGCGCGGTGTTGATGTTGAGCGCGATATTGTTAAGCCAAACATGAATACACCGCACCAAGTATTCAAGTGGGATGACTTCCGTGTCGTTTCGCCGCATGAAGCGTGCCCGAACTGTGAGACGGGCGTGCTCGACATCTTCAAGGCGATGGAGATCGGCCACATCTTCAAGCTCGGCACGAAGTATTCCGACTCGATGGGCGCGACCGTCTTGAACGCCGAAGGCAAGGAAGTTCCCATCGTCATGGGCAGCTACGGCATCGGCGTCGAGCGCATACTGTCGGCGGCCATCGAGCAGAATCACGACGCGGACGGCATCGTCTGGCCGAAGGCAATCGCGCCCTTCGACGTGGTCGTCACCGTCACGAACGTCAGGCAGAAGGAGTTGACCGACGCGGGCGAGCGTCTCTACGAAGAGTTGAAGCGCGCCGGCCTCGAAGTCCTCCTCGACGACCGAGACGAGCGCGCGGGCGTCAAGTTCAAGGACGCAGACCTCGTCGGCATCCCCTTCCGCATCACCGTCGGCAAGAAGATCACCGACGGCAAGGTCGAACTGTTCGAGCGCGCGAAGAAGCAGTCAACGGACGTGGGACTCGACGACATGGCCGCCAAAGTGCAGGAGCTTGCGCTGGCCGGACTGTAGGACTGCATGAGGAGTTCTGGCTTTGCGTCCCGTAGGGACAATTGAAAGTAGCCCGGCACTTCAGTGCCGGGATCACGCAGCAAAAGAAATAAGGGAGTCTCGTAGGGACGGCTGAAAAGCTCGTCATCATCCTTCAGTCGTCCCTACGAGACTCCCTTCATTCTCATCCTGCCATTTCCCGGCACTGAAGTGCCGGGCTATTGTCAGCCGCCCCTGACGGGGCTTTCGTTCTTAGTTCTTCACTTCGTGCCTACTTCTTCACTTCGCCACCGGCGCGATGATCTGGTCGAGCAGGTCGGGCTTCGAGTTGTCGCGCAACAAGTGCGCGTACTGCTCGCCGCCGTGGTATTCGAGCGAGTAGTTCTGGAGCGCGCCCTCGTTGTTGACGAGCAGGTTGATCGGGGCCTTGCTCGTCTTGGACGCGGCGACAGCGTCGCGTAGCACGCCGGGCGAGTACGCCTTGCCGTCAACGGCGACGACCGTCATGCCTGGGCCGAGCCTGGCCGCGAACGCGGGCATCCCCGGAATCACGTCGGCGATGAGGCCCTTGGTGTCCAGCCGAAGCCCGAGCGAGTAGCCCATCTCGACGCGGTCGCGCGCGTCCTCCATGTCTTGAATGCGCTCGCTGCGCACGTTGTCGTAGGCGAGACGCCAGCCGCCGCGCTCTAGCCCTGCGAGCGGCGCGTGGAAGTCGTTTGACCACAGGCGCTGGTTGAGGAACGTGCGCCAGTCGTTGGGCGCGACCTCGTTCAGGGTGTTCACGACATCGTCGAACGTGTAGGGCTTGACCATCGGCGAGGTCGAGGGCGCGCCGTGGAAGCGTTTGACGAAGTCGTCGAGCGAGCGCTGGCCGTTGGTGAGCTGACGTATGAGCGTGTCGGCGTCGAGCCAGATGAGTTCGCCCTCGTCGTAGAAGTCAACGTCGCGCCGCTCGGCGTCCCACTCGCCGGGCGCGTTGTAGAGCAGTTGCGCGGCGACCGTGGTGTCAATCAACGGACGCCACAGGCGGCCCGGTCGGTGGTCGAGTCCGGCGGCGACCTGCGCCAAATGGTCGTGGTATTCGTCCGGCGTCCAGAGGCCGCTGCGCGCCGTCATCACGTCGCCGTAATACTCTGTCAGCCCCTCGTAAACCCACAGCAGCTCGCCCTGCATCGGCTTCTGGTAGTCGGACGTTGCGAGGCCCGCGGGACGGCGGAACTTACCGTTCCACGAGTGGAAGTATTCGTGCGGCAGGACGCTCAGCGCGAGGCGGCCTAGCTGCTCGTCTATCAACGAGCGCTCGCCCACGCGGCTGTCGTTCGACTGGTGGTGCTCCAACCCGAAGTGCGCGACGCGGTCGCTCAGGGTGAAGAGGAAGTTGTAGTGCTCGTAGTGCTCGGCCCCGGCGAGCGACTCGGCCTCGCGGACGAGGTTGCGCATCGAGTTGATGAACTTCGGGGTGGCTCCGAGCGCCGCGGGGCTGTCCGCCGCGAGGTCTATCTCGACGGGGCGCTCCCCGGTCTTGAGCGGGATGGCGCGGAAGTATTCGCCCGCGAGCACGGGCGAGTCCACGAGGTTCGTCAGGGAGACGGGCGCGAAAGTGATTTCGCCTTTGGACTCTTTCTCGACGCGCAGCGCCGTCCCGAACTTCCAGCCGGGCGGCAGGCGCAAAGAAGCGTCGAACGTGATGTCGTCGGTGTGCGTGACCGACGGATAGAGCAGAACCCAGTTCCAGGTGACGATGGCGAGGTGCGCGGTCGTCGAAGAGCCTGCGCTGAAGCCGCCCGCGAAGGTCGGGGCGAGGAATTCGATGTCGGCCTCAACCGCCGTCGCGCCCGGCGGCACGTCCATGTGGAAGGCGTACATGTCCACGGGGTCGCGCCGCCATTGCAAGGTCTTGCCGCCGGCGGTGAACTTCAACCCCGAAAGGTTGATGATCGGCCCCGTCGGCCCGTGCTCGCCGGGAATCCACTCCGGGTAGTAGAGCGTGAGCGGGCCGGGTTGTGCCGGTATCACCTCGGTCGCGCGGAAGAGCTTGCGCGGCGCGTCGGTCGCGTCCACCGCGAGCCTGACCGCCTGAGAGCCGCGGCCCCCTTGCGCGAGCGCGTCTGCGCCCAGCGCCAGCGTGAGCGCGAGGGCGGACAAAAGTAGTGCGAGTCTCTTTTTCATAAGCTCCTCCGTTGAAGAAAGTTTCGACGCGCGGGCGCGCGAGGCCGCATGGCCCCGCCCTCACCCATGTCTTAAAGCTTCGACAGTTTTCTTACTGAGGCGATGCCTGAATCTAAACCCCGCCGACTTTTTTTTCAACAGCCAAGACGAGGAAGACGCTCAGGCGGAGGCGACTCCGGCGCGGCAGAGCTTCAGTCAATCATCTCGTTGATGAGCAGCGTGAGCGCGTCGTCTTGCAGCGTCTTATTGTTCTGGAGGTCGCTGTGGAGGTCGCAGGCGAAGGCGGCGTAGGCGATGGGGAGCGCCGTCTGGTAGAAGGCGCTCGCGCGCGAGCCGGCGAGGTGTACGCCGAGGAGCGACGCGCGCGTCACGCGCCCGTCGCCCGGCTCGTACATCGCCGCGACGACCTGAGAGCGCGTGAAGCGCTGGCCGTCCGACGAGCGCAACTCGCGCGGGCGCACCAGCGTCAGCCAGCCCCCGCGCCGCTCGTCGCGGACGATGACGGGCGCGCTCAGAGTCTCTTCGCAGTCGCCGCCGAAGGCGTAGAGCTTGACGGGCGCTTCCCCTGAGCCGGCGGCGTCGAGCGCCTCGTGGAAGCGGCGCGCGCGGCGGAGCACGGTGGCGAAGTATGCGTCCAACTCTTCAAGCGCGCCCTTGCCCGTCCGTGCCTCCTGCCCGCGGACGAGGCCGCGCGCGTAATCGGCGCGGAAGGCAGGGTCGTTCGCCGCAGACCACTGGTAGCGACGCCACACCGCCGGGTCGTAGAGATCAACTTGGACGGGGCGCAGGTGCTCGTCGAGGAAGCGCGCCTGCCCGCCGTGCGGCAGCAGTTGAAAGATCGAAGGCCCGGTCAACACGTCCTCGCGCGAGAGCTTGTCGAGCAGGCGCACGCGCGGGCGCAGGCCCTCGGTCACGGAGTAGCCTTCGAGCAGCGTCGCGAACGCCTCCATCGAGCCTTCGTTCGGCGTGCCGAACATGAAAATCTTGTTGACGAGGCCCGCGCCCTGCCAGTCCGGTCGGGCTTCGACGCCTTCGGGCGCGAGGTCTCGGTCGCCGTACATCGCCGCGTAGCGCGCGACGAGTCCGCCCATCGAGTGCGCGACGATGTTGAAGCGCAGGTCTGGCCGACCGAGCCTGAGCTTCAAAGCCTGAAGGCGGCGGACGAGCAGGCGGGCCGACTCCACGTTGTCGCGCCGCCAGTCGTATGGGAAGACGTAGAAGGTGTCTTGGTCGCCGCCCTCCGGCGGGTTGTCGAGGTCGCCCTCGCGGTAGCCGCCGTAGTCTTCGAGCGCGCGCAGCAGGTAATGATAGACGTAAACTTCGGGGGCGAGCTTCGCCAGCTTCGCCGTCTCGACGATGCGCGCGGCCACGAGGTCGTCGCGGTTGGCTTCGAGGTCGGGCGTCGTCGGCAAGGAGAGGTCGTCCAGGCGCGAGCGGAAGGCCGAGGGCCACACGACCTCGCCCGTCTTCCGGTTCACGATGCGCGAGCCGAGTATGCCGGGGATGACGACGACGGGGCGCTTGCCCTTGCGCTCGCGCGCGCCCGCGAAGATGCGTTCGAGGTTCGGCGTGTGCCGCGCGCCGCAGCCCGCAAGCGGGAGCAAGAGGCTGAAAGTTAAAAAGGCGACGAGGGGAAAAGGGTAAAAGGTGAAGAGGGGAAACGGGAGAGGAACTGTAAGTCGTCCTTCCCCTTTACCCTCTTCCCCTCTTCCCCTTTTACCCATCCGTTTTGCGATTTATGAGGCTGGCGACGAAGCCCGCGCCGAAGCCGTTGTCAATGTTGACGACCGTGACGTTCGAGGCGCAGGAGTTGAGCATGCCGAGCAGGGCGGCGACGCCGCCGAAACTTGCGCCGTAGCCGACGCTCGTCGGCACGGCGATGACGGGCGCGGCGACAAGGCCGCCGACGACCGAGGGGAGCGCGCCCTCCATCCCTGCGGCAACGACGAGGACGCGCGCCGCGCGCAGTCGCTCGCGCTCGGCCATGACGCGGTGGATGCCGGCGACGCCCGCGTCCCAGATTCTCTCGACGCGGTTGCCCATCGCCTCGGCGGTCAGGGCCGCTTCCTCGGCCACGGGGATGTCGCTCGTGCCCGCGGTGACGACCATGATCACGCCTGCGCCGCGCTCGGTGCGGTCGCGCACGACGCGGATCATGCGCGCGCTGGCGTGCCACTCGGCCTCGGTGCAGACGTTGCGGACTTCGCCGAACGTGCCCTCGTCCGTCCGCGTCACGAGCACGTTGGGCGCGCGCGCGGCCAACGCCTCGACGATTTCGACCACCTGCGCGCGCGTCTTCCCCGCCCCGAAGACGACTTCGGGGAAGCCCTGCCGCCCGGCGCGCGCGTGGTCAACCCGCGCGTGCCCGATATCCTCGAAGTGCAGGTTGGAGATGCGCCGCGCCGCCTCCGGCTCGTCGAGTTCGCCGCCCTTGAAGGCACGCAGCAGCCGCTCTAGCTCACGCAAGTCCATCGCGTCGAATGAACGAAGTTAACTCTCCAGAAACTTAGCGGGCATTTTAGCACCCGACCGGCGACCGCCCGAAACGGCAGTGCGTCAGTTCAGAGTTCAAGCTTGAGCTTGCGTGCTTTTGAAGGTCACAAGCTAAAGCTTGAACTCTGAACCCTCCCCGGCTGACACTCTACACCGAAGACGCGCCGCTTGCGCGCGTCGAACACTGCCCGTAAGATTCAGTGTTTGCGGTTATGGAACTGACACTCGCAATCACCGGCGCTTCCGGCTCGATCTATGCGCACCGCACGCTCGCGCACATGGCGGCGAGCGGCGTGGTGGAGCGCGTGAACCTCATCATGTCACGTTCGGCGCTGGTCGTTGCGCGTGTCGAGATGGGCGCGAAGATCGAGGAGGGCGACGCGCGCGCGGTCAACGAGTGGGTGGGACTTCCAGCCGACTCGAAACTCATACGCTTCCACCGGCTCGACAACATGGCCGCCGCGCCCTCTTCGGGGTCGCACCCGCAGGCCGGGATGGTCGTCGTGCCGTGCTCGATGGGGACGCTCGGCGCGATTGCTTCGGGCGCGGGCACGAACCTGATTCACCGCGCGGCGGACGTGACGCTCAAAGAGGGGCGCAGGCTCGTGCTCGTCGTGCGCGAGACGCCGTACAACGCCGTCCACCTGGAGAACATGCTCCGGCTCGCGCACGCGGGCGCGCGCGTTTTCCCTGCGAGTCCGGGCTTCTACCACCGCCCGCAGACGATTGAACAACTGGTTGACCACCTCGTCTTTCGCCTGCTCGACCAGTTCGGCATCCCCCACCCGACAGGCACACGCTGGAAAGGCGAGACGGGAGAAACGATGAATGCGGAATGATGAATGATGAATGGAAGACAGCCTGCTTTAAATTCATCATTCATCATTCCGCATTCATCGTTAATGATTATGGAGTGGCACAACGGCGAGTACACCATCAGCACCGAACGCGGGCGGCTCGACTTCGCGGTCATCCACCGCTACATCAGCGATGAAAGTTACTGGGGCAAGGGCCGTCCCATCGCCGTCGTGCGGCGCGCAATCGAGAACTCTCTGCCGTTCGGCGTCTATCACGGGACGGAGTTGGTCGGTTTCGCCCGCGTCGTGACGGACTACGCGACCTTCGCCTGGCTCGCCGACGTGTTCATACTCGAAGGGCACCGCGGGCGCGGCCTGTCGAAGTGGCTGATGGAGACGATCATCTCGCACCCGGAGTTGCAGGGCTTTCGCCGCTGGGTTCTGGCGACGAAGGACGCGCACGGACTCTACCGACGGTTCGGCTTTCAGGATTTGCACAGGCCCGAACGCTGGATGGAGCGGCCCGACCCGAAGATGTCCGAGTCGCCCGACTACTGGGAGCCACGTTGACCTTAAATCTTTGGCGAAGCGCCACGCCCGTTGAGTCGTTTGGCATTTTGCCAGCATTGTAACGACGGCGCGCGGCACTTTACGATGACGACGGGCTGACTCCGGCGATGATGATGACGGCCCGGCTTTTGCTTTGAACGAAGACGAGATGACGACCGCCGCTAGTAACATCCGCACGACGCTCGAAATGATTAAGATCGAGCACACGCTCTTCGCGCTGCCGTTTGCCTTCCTCGGCGCGTTGCTGGCGGCGCGCGGCTTCACGCCGCGGGGGCTGCCGACGTGGTGGCAGGCGCTCTGGATAACTCTGGCGATGGTCGGGGCGCGCTCCGCCGCGATGGCCTTCAACCGCATCGCCGACCGCGACTACGACGCCGCGAACCCGCGCACGCGCTCGCGCGCCATACCCGCGGGACTGCTCTCGGTCTCATTCGTCTGGGCGTTCACGCTCGCCTCGGCGGCGCTCTTCTTCGTCGCCGCGGGCGCGCTCAACCGCCTGACGCTCCTGCTCTCGCCGGTCGCGCTCGCCTCCGTCCTGTTCTACTCCTACACGAAGCGATTCACGTCGCTCTCGCACCTCGCGCTCGGATGGTGTCTCGCAATCGCCCCGACGGGCGCTTGGGTCGCCGTGCGCGGCCACGTTGACAGCGCCGTGCCGCTCTTGCTCTCGCTCGTCGTGCTGCTGTGGACAGCCGGCTTCGACGTGCTCTACGCCTGCCAGGACTTTGACTTCGACCGGGCGGCGGGCCTGCGCTCGATACCGGCGCGTCTGGGCGTGGCGCGCGCGCTGTGGGTTTCTCGCGCGCTGCACGCGGGGGCTTTCGCGGCGCTCGTCGGGTTATACTTTCTGACCGGCCTGGGCTGGCCGGCGCTCGCGGGCGTCTTGGCGACGGGCGCGCTGCTCATCTATCAACACTCGCTCGTCCGCGCCGGCGACCTCTCGCGCCTGAACGCAGCGTTCTTCACCACGAACGCCTTCGTCAGCGTGATCCTGCTCGCCACGTTCGGCGGCGCGGTTTTTCTGACTCGATTTTAAGATTATGAACTTTTCACGCGACACTAAACTCGACGAACTCGCCGCCAGGGTCGAGGCTGGCGCGCGGCTCTCATTTGAAGACGGCGTGGCCCTGTTTCAGACGGACGATTTGCCCGCGCTCGGTCGCCTGGCCGACTCCGTGCGGCGTCGCCTGCACGGGCGCGTGACCTATTACAACGTCAACCGCCACTTCAACCCCACGAACGTCTGCTATGCCGACTGTAAGTTCTGCGGCTTCTTCCGCACGCCGCGCGAAGCAGACGCCTACACGCACAACATCGAAGACTCTCTGGCGCTAGCGGGCGAGGCCGTGCGCGAGGGCGCGACCGAGCTGCACATCGTCGGCGGCCTGAACACGAAGCTGCCGTTCAGCTACTTCACAGACCTCCTCTCGTCGCTCAAGGCCGCGTACCCGCAGCTTCATCTTAAAGCGTGGACGATGGTCGAACTCGACCACTTCGCGCGCTTCTACAAGATGAGCGACGAGGACGTGATCGAGAAGCTAAAGGCCGCAGGGATGGACTCGTGTCCCGGCGGCGGCGCGGAGATTTTCCGCGAGCCGACGCGCTCGCTCGTCTGCGCGCACAAGACGGACGGCGGGCGCTGGCTCGAACTCTCCGGCAAAGTCCACGCCGCGGGCCTGAAGACCAACGCGACGATGCTCTACGGCCACATCGAATCCGTTGAAGACCGCGTTGACCACCTCGTCCGCTTGCGCGAGCAGCAGGAGCGTTCGGGCGGTTTCCAGTGCTTCATCCCGCTCGCCTTCTATCCGCCGGGCACGCAGCTCTCGCACCTGCCCGGCCCCACGGGCGTTGACAGCTTGAAGACGATGGCCGTCTCGCGCCTCATGCTCGACAACTTCCCGCACATCAAATCCTACTGGGTCATGCTCGGCAAACGTCTCGCGCAGGTCGCCCTCCACTACGGTGCGAACGACCTCGACGGCACGATCACCGAGGGCGGCGAGCTGACCGAGAGCTACTCGGTCGAGGCGGGGGGCGAAGTGAAGATGTCGAAGCAGGAGATCGTCGCGCTCATCGAAGACGCCGGCCTCGAAGCGGTCGAGCGCGACACGCTCTATAATCCCGTGCAGCGCGCGGTGGCGACCATCTGAGCGTTTTTCAGCCTCGCGTGGTAGCCTTAGTGATGCCCACCCGATGAGTCTGGAACGAGGAGACACGAGATGACCAACGAAGAGATTCAGCGGGTGATGGAGTTCATCATCAAACAGCAGGAAAGCGTGTCCGACAGGATGGAGCAGATGTTGGAATTGCACGCTCAATCCGAAAAGCGCATCAGCCGGCTTGAGACGGCAGCCGTCCATCTCTATAACGCGACGGCCGAACTCAGCAAGAAAATGACGGAATTGGCGGAGGCGCAGGCGCACACCGACCAGCGCGTGAACGCCCTGATTGACATCATCGAGCAGGGGCGCAACGGGAAATCTCAGAATTAAGCTATGACCACCGCAACCGAAACACGCACCATCACGGTCGCGCACTCGCCCGACTCGGACGACGCCTTCATGTTCTACGGGCTGGCGACGAACAAGATTGACACGGGCGACTTGAAGTTCGAGCACGTGCTCGAAGACATACAGACCTTGAACGAGAAGGCGACGCGCGGCGTCTATGACGTGACGGCCATCAGCTTCCACGCCTACGCCTACGTCTCGGATAAGTACGTGCTGCTCCCGCACGGCGCGTCCATCGGCGAGGGCTACGGCCCCATCGTCGTCGCGCGCGAGCCGCACGCGGTCGAGGACTTGCCGAGGTTGAAGATCGCCGTGCCGGGGACGATGACGAGCGCGTTCCTCGCTCTTAGAATCCTTTGCCCAGAGTTCGAGTACGAGGTCGTCCCGTTCGATCAGATCATCGAGGCCGTGCAGAACGAGAAGGCCGACGCGGGGTTGCTCATCCACGAGGGGCAGCTCTTTTATCAGAAGCTGGGGCTGCACAAGGTCGTTGACCTCGGCGAGTGGTGGAAGCAGTGGACAGACCTGCCGCTGCCGATGGGCGGGAACGTCATCCGACGCGACCTCGGCGCGGAGACCATCGGGCGCGTCTCCGCCTACCTGCACGAGTCCATCCGCTATTCGCTCGACAATCGCCGCGACGCGCTGGCCTACGCCATGCAGTTCGCGCGCGACATGGACACCGATCTGGCCGACCGCTTCGTCGCGATGTGGGTCAACCAGCTCACGCTCGACTACACCGAGCGCGGACGCCGCGCCGTCCAGCGCCTGCTCGACGAGGGCGCACGGCGAGGCGTCATCCCGCGCCGGGTTATCGCCGACTTCGTCGGCTAAGTTCAAAGTTCCAAGTTCAAAGTTAAGATGCGCCGGCCAAACTTTGAACCTTGAACTTGGAACTTTGAACTTATTGAATGGCAACACGTCCGCGCGCGGGCGCATCGAAAGTGTTGCTCGGCGGGCGGTCTTCTAAGCGTTGAATAAAGCCTCGCCCTGTCTAATCTCCAAAGTTCAAAGAGTCGGACTATGAAAAGAGTTCTTTTGTCGGTTCTGGCGGCGGCGAGCGTTTGCGGCGCGGGGGCGGCGGCGCGGGCGCAGACGAGTTCGGCGGGCAACAGCGCGCCTTCGACCATCAATCGCTCCGGCGCGCCCGTGGACGTTGAGCGCATCATCCGCACGTTCGGGCAGAAGGAGACGGAGGCCCGGAGGGCGCTGAACCAGTATTCGTTCCAGCGCGACGCCGTCATCCAGACCGTGGGTTTCGGCGGGCAGGTTTCGGGCGAGTACCATCGCAGGTCGGGCTTCGTCTTCGACGACAGCGGCACGCGCTACGAGAAGATTCTCTTCTTCCCCATGCCGACCATCAAGGACATTCAGATCACGCCCGAAGACATCGAAGACCTCGGCGGCGTGAACGCCTTCGCGCTCGAAGCCGCGAAGATCGGCGACTACAACTTCTCCTACGTCGGCAAGGAGAAGATTGACGAGCTTGACACATACGTCTTCGACGTGACGCCGAAAGTTCTCTCCGACACGGGGCGGCTCGCGTCGCTCAAGAGGTCGAAGACGCCGGAGCGCTACTTCCAGGGGCGCGTCTGGGTTGACGACCAGGACTACCAGATCGTCAAGGCACGCGGCAAGGGCGTGCCCGAATTCGACCAGCGCTTTCCCACCTTCGAGACCTACCGCCAGCAGATTGACGGCAAATACTGGTTCCCGACCTACGCCTACGCCGACGACAGCCTGACCTTCAAGGACGGCTCGGTCATTCACGTCCGCATGCTCATCAAGTACACAGACTTCCAGCGGCTGAAGGGCCGGGTGACGGTCGTCGAAGAGGGAAACCCCGGCGACACGCAGGACAAGAACACTCAGCCCGCGAAGCCCGCGGCGACGCCGACCCCGCCGCCAACGAAGCCGAAGCCGTAAGCTTCTTCGAGAGTTTGCAAAAAGCGGCGACGCGACAAAGGGGTTGTCGCGTCGCCGCTTTGCTCTAAAGAGCACCCAACAAACAAGGGGACGCCGGGAGCGCGTGCATGCCGCTCTCGACTCTCTAAGGCTTCACTCCCAACTCCGCGGCGACGAGCGCGCGCGTCCGCTCGGTCAGTCTCTTCACGTCCTCGTCCGTCTTCAGCCCCTTCGTCTCGACCGGCGGCAGCACGACCATTTCGATTGTGCCGGGGCGCGCAGTGCCCGTTCCCTTGCCCATCAGCGCGTCCGTGTTCCTGATGGCGACCGGCACGACGGGCACCTGCGCCTCGACGGCCATGTAGAAGCCGCCCTTCTTGAACGGCAATAGCTGACGGGGCCGTGCGCGCGTCCCCTCGGCGAAGACGCCGAACGAGACGCCCGCCTTCAGGCGGTCGGTCGCGGCCTTCACCGTGCGCAGGGCGCGCTCGCGGTTCGAGCGGTCAATCGCCAGGATGTTGACGAAGCCCATGCCGTAGCCGAGTATCGGCACTTTCAAAAGCTCCTTCTTCGCGATCAGGCCGACGCGGCGACCGACGAAGCAGAAGAGCGTGGCCGTGTCGAGGAACGAGCAGTGGTTGGCGATGAAGACGTAAGGACGACGCGGGTCGAGGTGTTCGAGGCCCCGCACGCTCACGCGCGCGCCGCTTAAGCGCAGCCACATGCGCCCGCCCCAGAGCGCCCACGGATAGACTAGCTCCGGGCGGCGCGCGACGAGCGCGACCGTAATCGCGGGCGGCCCGAAGATGAGCAGAAGCATCGCCGCCACGAAGAGCGACCACCAGTACCAAAGGCGGCCCGCGAGCGTCGCGCGAGCGCCTGTGCTAGACTCTGCGCGCGAAACGCCGCCGCCGCGCTCTTGACCTTCAATCTCTTGCGGAAGACTTTCAGGATGCACTCGAACGCGTTCCTTCGCCGCCCCTTCTCCATCTTGGCCGCCGCGCTCGTCCTCTGCGGACTGTTTTTCACCGACGCGACCGCACAGCGCCGCCGGCCCACCCCGCCACGGCCCGCCGCCGACAACTCCGAGACGAGCGCCGCCCGCGTGCCCTCGCCGCGCGACGCGCTCGGCTTCACGCCGGGCGACGACCGGCGGGTCGCCGACTGGACTCAGATCACAGACTACTTCAAGCGCCTCGACCGCGCGAGCGACCGCGTGCTCGTACAGCAAATCGGCGAGAGCACGCTCGGCAGGCCGCTCTTCGTCGCCTACCTGAGCGCGCCGGAGAATATACGCTCTCTCGACAGGTATCGCGAAATCCAGCGCCGCCTCGCAGACCCGCGCCTCGTCGCCTCAGACGCCGCGCGCGAACGTCTCGTCCGCGAAGGCAAGACCGTCGTCGTCATCTCCTGCTCGATCCACTCGACGGAAATCGTCGCCTCGCAGATGTCCATGCAGTTGGCCTACGAACTGGCGAGCGCGCAGGACGCCGACACGCGCGAGATTCTGAACAACACGATCCTCATCCTCATCCCCTCGCCCAACCCCGACGGAGTTGACATCGTCGCCGACTGGTATCGCAAATCCCTCGGCAAGCCTTGGGAGGGCAGCGAGCCGCCGGAGATTTATCACACTTACGCCGGCCACGACGACAACCGCGATTGGTTCATGCTCAACCTCAAAGAGACGCGCGCCGTCACGCGTCTGCTCTGGAAGGAGTGGTTCCCCGAAGTCGTTTACGACATACACCAGCAGGGGCAGACCGGCTCGCGCTTCTTCGTCCCGCCCTTCTACGACCCGCCGAACCCGAACATCGCCCCGCTCCTGCTCCGAGAGGTCGGACTCATCGGCCACAAGATCGCCGCGGACGAGGAGGCCGCCGGGTTCAAGGGCGTCGCCACCAACTCGCTCTACGACACGTGGTGGCACGGCGGCTTCCGCACCGCGCCCTACTACCACAACTCAATCGGCATCCTCACCGAGGCCGCGAGCGCGCGCCTTCTGACGCCCGCGCGCGTCGCGCCCGAACAACTTCAGAGGTACTCGACGCGCGGCCTGCCCTCGTCGCTGCCCTTGAGTCCGCTGACGAACTTCCCAGACCCCTGGCCCGGCGGCGAGTGGCGCGCGCGCGACATCCTCAACCTTGAGATGGTTTCCACGCGCGCCGTGCTCTCTCTGGCCGCGAAGTACCGCGAGCGCTACCTTCGGAACTTCTACGAGCTGGGCGTGCGCGCGCTCGACTGGCCGACGAAGGATGGAGACGTGCTCGCCTACATCATCCCGGCCGGGCAGGGCAGAGACGAGTCGGTCGCCAAGCTCGTCGGCCTCCTCGTCGAGCAGGGCGTCGAAGTCTATCGCATGGACAGAGAGCTTCACCTGACGCTCTCGCCCACGCGCGGCACAGTTTATAACGATGAGAAGGACAGTCCGCCCGAATGGCCCACGGGCAGTTACCTCATCTTCCTCGAGCAGCCCTATCGCACGAATGTTCAGGCGCTCTTCGAGAAGCAGATTTACCCCGACCGCATATCGGGCGGCGCGCCCGAACGACCCTACGACGTGGCCGGCTGGACGCTGCCGATGCAGATGGGCGTCGAGGCGCTCCCCGTCCAGAGCATACGCGAGACGGAGGGCGAGCGACGGCTCACACTTATCCGTGAAGAATCGGATGTGCGGCGCGACCTGAGCCTCAAACTTAAAAGCGACGGCGGCTCACCCGTTCAAAATCCCGTCGCGCGCCCCGTCCGCCTCGCGCTCTACCGGAGTTGGACGGCCTCGATGGACGAGGGCTGGACGCGCTGGCTCTTCGATACCTTCAACGTGCCCTACACATCGCTTCGCGACGCGGACGTGCGCGCTGGCTCCTTGCGCGCGAAGTTCGACGTGATCGTGCTGCCTTCGATGCGGATGCGCGAGATAGTCGAGGGGCGCGCGAAGGATACCGCGCCCCCGGAGTTGACGGGCGGCATCACGGACGCGGGCGTCGAGAACCTACGCCGCTTCGTTGAGGACGGCGGCACGCTCGTCTGCTGGGATGAGTCAACCGAACTCGCCATCAAGCGCTTCAACCTCCCCGTCCGCAACGTCCTCGAAGGCTTGAAGCCTTCGGACTTCTACTGCCCCGGCTCCGTCCTGCGCGTCGAGGTTGACACCGCGCACCCGCTCGCGCGCGGCCTCCCGCGCCTCGCGGACGCCTACTTCGTCAACAGCGCGGCCTTCGAGGTGGCGGACTCTGCGCGCGCGCGTGTCGTCGCGCGCTACGCCGCGCGCAAGGAGGACGTTCTGCGTTCGGGGTGGCTGCTCGGCGCGCAATACCTCGCGGGCCGTGCGGCGCTCGTCGAGACAAGCTTGGGCAAGGGCCGCATCGTCCTCTTCGGCTTCCGACCGCAACATCGCGGGCAGACGTGGGGCACGTTTCCCTTCGTCTTCAACGCGATCAGCGAATAAGTTCAAAGTTCCAGGTTCAATGTTCAAAGTTAAGACGCGCCGGGCAAACTTTGAACTTTGAACCTGGAACTTTGAACTGAATTCCGGACATCCCTTCGCCTTTCCCCGCAATCAAAGGTGCGTCAGGCTCTGTCCGCGTGTTAATCTTTCCGCAGTTTTGGAGTCGAAAGCCATGAGAAAGACCGCCGCCCTGCTGCTCCTCGCCTTTTTGGTCGCCGTACCGCAGCTACTCTTCGCGCAGATGCGCCCGCGCCGCGCCGAGCAGTCGCAGACGACGACCGCCCCCGCGCAGGCCCCCGCGCCGCTCCCGTCGTCCGACGCGCCGCGGCAGCCGGGCCAGGCCGCGCCCGCACAGCGCGGCCAGCGTGGTCAGGTCTCGGAGGAGGTCGGCGAGGACGAGGTGGTGAGAGTCAATGCGTCGCTCGTCACCGTCCCCGTCTCCGTGCTCGACCGCGACGGGCGCTTCATCGGGGGACTGCGCAAGGAAGACTTCCGCATCTTCGAGGACGGCGCGGAGCAGGAGGTCGCCTACTTCGCGCCGGTCGAGCAGCCGTTCACAGTTGCGCTCCTCATAGACACCTCCGGCTCGACCCGTTTCAAGGTCGAGGAGATGCAGGACGCGGCCATCGCCTTCCTCAACCAACTGAGGCCGAGCGACCGCGTCATCGTCGTCTCGTTCGACGACAAGATACGCGTCCTCTCCGACCCCACCAGCGACCGCGGCGTGCTGCGCGACGCCATCCGCCGCACGCACACCGGCGACGGCACGCGCCTCTACGACGCTGTTGACCTCGTCATCAACCAGCAGCTCAGCCACATCCAGGGGCGCAAGGCCATCGTCCTCTTCACCGACGGCGTTGACACGACGAGCAAGCACGCCAGCTACCAGAGCACACTGGCCGAGGCCGAAGAACTCGACGCGATGATCTACCCGATTCAGTACGACACCTACATGGACGGGCAGATGGGCGGCGGGGGCGGCTGGCCCGGCGGCGGAGGCGGAGGCTATCCGCGGCGCGGCGGCTCCGGCATCGGCGACATCATCGGGGTCATCATCGGCGGCGGCACGTACCCTTCGGGGCGCGGCGGAGGCGGGGGCGGTGGAGGCGGGGGCGGCACGTCGCGCGGCGAGTACGCGCTCGCGGGCGAGTACCTGCGCGCGCTCGCCGACGAGACCGGCGGGCGTCACTACGGCGCGGAGACCATGGGCAACATCGAGCAGGCGTTCTCGAACATCGCCGAGGAGCTGCGCCAGCAGTACCAGCTCGGCTACTACCCCGCGCGCTTATAGACGTAGCTGTCGCGCCGCCAGATCAAGGTGCGCGTCAAGCGCCCCAACCTCGTCGTGCGCGCGCGCGACAGCTACGTCTATAAGCCCGCCGGCACGACCGCGCCCGCCGACGCGACCGCACAGGGCACGAACGCGACGCAGTCCGCGCCCGTCCTGCGCAAACACGACTTTAGGAGTGCGGGCGGCACGAATTAGGGCGAAGGGGCAGGAGGGTAAAAGGGGAAGAGGGAAAGGGGAGCATACAAGCTTCCCCTTTCCCTCTTCCCCTTTTACCCTCCTGCCCCTGTTCACTCAGACGACCGTGCCGTTGGGGATGACGCTGTTCTTGGGGACGATGATGATGCGCTCGCGTATGTGCCAGCTCCCGTCGGGCGCGACCTCGTCCTCGACGCCGCGCTCGTTCACCAGCCGGACGCCCGCGCCGATGCGCGCGTTCTTGTCAATGATGGCGTTGCGGATGATCGCCCCCTCGCCGATGCCGATGCGGGGCACATCACCGCGCGCGTCGCCGTCCATGTCCTCGATGGACTGGTAGAAGTCCGCGCCCATGACGTAGGTGTTCTCGATGGTCGCGCCGAAGTCTATGCGTGTGCGGACGCCGATGAGCGAGCGGTTGATGACGGCGCGCGTGATGATGCAGCCCTCGGAGATGATTGACTGGTTGATGTGGCAGTTGTTGACCTTCGACGGCGGCAGATACCTCGCGCGCGTGAAGATCGGGGCCTCAGTGTCGAAGAGGTTGAACTTCGGAATGGTCGCCGTCAGGTCGAGGTTGGCCTGGTGGAAGGCCGAGATCGTCCCGATGTCCTCCCAGTAGCCGTCGAACATGAAGGCTTGGACGTTGCAGCACTGGATGGCCGCCGGGATGACCTGCTTGCCGAAGTCCATCCACGTCCCGTCGCGGGCGAGCAGCTTCGTCAGCCACTCGTACTTGAAGACGTAGATGCCCATCGAGGCGAGGAACGGTCGGCGCGCGGCCTCTTCCGCCGACAACCCGAAGGCGGTCGTGTCCACGCGCATCTCTTCGAGCGCCTCGCCCTTCGGCTTCTCGCGGAACTCGACGATGTGCCCCGAAGACTCGGCCTTGAGCAGCCCGAAGTCTTCGGCCTGCTCGCGGACGAACGGGATGACCGAGATGGTCACGTCGGCCTCCGACTCGAAGTGGCGCGCGAGGAACTTGCGGTAGTCCATCCGGTAGAGATGGTCGCCCGAAAGTATCAGCAGCGTGTCTATGCCCCAGTCGCCGATGTGCGGCAGCACTTGGCGCACAGCGTCCGCCGTGCCCTGAAACCACTCCGGGCTGTAAGGCGTCTGCTCGGCGGCGAGGATTTCGACGAAGCCGTCGGAGAATTGCGAGAAGCGGTAGGTGCGCGCGATGTGGCGGTTCAGGCTGGCCGAGTTGTACTGCGTCAAAACGAAGATGCGCAGGATGTCCGAGTTGATGCAGTTCGAGATCGGGATGTCCACGAGCCGGTACTTGCCGCCCAGGGGCACAGCCGGCTTCGAGCGCGTCAGCGTCAGAGGCGACAGGCGCGTGCCCGCGCCGCCGCCTAAGATAACCGCAAGGATGTTCGGCCTCTTCGGAGCCATCGCTTTCCAACCTTCCGCGTCCGTGTTGAAAACTAGAGGATGCTGCGAGCATAGACGCAAAGCTTGCGCGTTTCAAGAAGCGGTTGTCTCATTTTTCTTGCGAAGCGGGCAGGAGAAGCTTAACGAAAGCTGAATGGAACCGGACGATTCTCAGTAAGCCGCAGCCGTCGAGGACGTTTTCACTCCGGCGGCCTCCTGCGCGATCTTGACGCCGACGGAAGCGCCGATGCGCGTCGCCCCGGCCTCGACCATCGCGCGCGCGTCCTCAATTCCTTTGACGCCGCCCGCGGCCTTGACGCCCATCTCCGCGCCGACGGTGCGACGCATCAGCGCCACGTCCGCGACGGTCGCGCCCGACTTGGCAAACCCCGTCGAGGTCTTCACGAAGTCCGCGCCCGCGCGCTTGGCGGCGAGGCACGCTCTCACTTTCTCGTCGTCGGTCAAAAGCGCCGCCTCGATGATCGTCTTGACGAGCACGCCCTCGCCGTGCGCCGCCTCGACGACCGAGCGGATGTCGTACTCGACGGCGCAGTCGTCGCCGCTCTTCAAAGCGCCGACGTTGATGACCATGTCTATCTCGCGCGCGCCGTCGAACATGGCCCGCCGCGTCTCGTAAGCCTTCACGTCGGCGAGCGTCGCGCCCAAAGGGAAGCCGACCACCGTGCACACGGGCACGCCCGACCCGCGCAGCACGCAGGCCGACACCTTCACCCACGTCGGGTTCACGCACACGCTCGCGAAGTGGTACTGCGCCGCCTCCTCGCACAGACGCCTGATGTCGGCCTCGCTCGCCTCCGGCTTCAGGAGCGTGTGGTCAACCAGGCTCGCCCAGTCGCGCGCCGACGCCGACTCGCCCAGCACCACACCGATGCGCGCCGCGCCCGCGTCCACCACCCGCTGCATCCTTTCGGGGCAGCGGTTGAAGCACGCGGACTCGCACCCGCACGCGCCGTCGTGCACATGCTCCTCGCCGTTCAGGCGCGCGACGATGACATCCGTGATCTGCTCGACGAGCCGCTCGAAATCTCCGTTATTGCCGTAAGCCATCTCTGCGCTCCTTAATCTACTTCTTCAATCCCGATCCCCAGTTAACTTCTTGTAAGCAGCCTCGAAGATAGGGATATAATCATTTACCTTCGTCTTACTAGGCTCGATATAGTAGGCGGCTTGTTTCCATGAGGATTCATACTTCGTCATCTTTGGTGATAGTTGTTTCGCCTCTCTATCAGATATTTTGGCGAAGAATGCAAAGGTTTTTGAGCCAATCCATTGAATGCCGAACGCGTTAAAGAATCCTGCTTTAAATCCGCAGTAATGTTTATTGAACTTAATCTCTAACGTCCAGCCTCGCTGCTCGACTAGAGATTCCAACTCTTTCGCATACCTAAGGAACTGTTCTGCGCTTTGTTTATTTCACTCTCTATCTGAATTTCTTCGGCGGGAATGAGCACAACTTTACCATTCATCCACACGGCAATCCTGTTTCCGGCGCGTTTGTGCTCAAGCAGCGCCTGGCGGACGGCGAGACGCAAGGCTTCTTCAATCGGCTTGCCCTGAACGACGGTAATCTGCTTCCGGGGTGGGTGTTCTGCTCCTATCCTGCCGCCTCGCGGAATCGTCGCCATAAATCCTCCCGATGAATCTCCGTGGCCGTATTCTTATTCTTGATCGCGACTTGAACCGGGCCGCCTGCACTGGAATTATCGTATATTCCCCACGTGTCAGCCAATCCCATGTACAGATCGAAGAAATTTCGCACGCCCTTCACATAGCGTCGGCGGATGACTTCTTCCAGCACGTCGTGTCCGCCTTTCCGCACGTGTTCGCGCACACGCTCCACCGCTAAATCCGCGCTGTTCAGCCAGAGGTAAATCAGATGGAACTCATAGTCTCTCGCTCGTAGAGTTCTAATCCAACCGGCGTATGAGCGGCTGGCGAGAGTCGTTTCAAAGGCAAAGCTCAGGTCTTGCTCGGCGAGGTTGTATAAACGTTTGAGCATTATACGGCCAGCCTCAAAGGCCACGCGCTCAGGGCCGAAGGCCGCGAGGCCGAGGGCAATTGGGTCGGCGTTGATATACTCCATCAGGCCGTACTCGTCTCTTATCAAAAACGGCGCGAGCGTTGTCTTGCCAGCGCCGTTCGGCCCTGCGATGGCGATGGCCTGCGGTTTCGTCTCGCTCATCTTTCAACTTCTGTATTGCCGCTCGACGGCCTCGATCTTCGCGACCCGCCGCTTGTGGCGCTCCTCCGTGATCTCGGTCGAGAGCCAGGCGCGGACGATCTCGCGCATCTGCTTTGAATCTATCGTGCCGCTCCCCAAGGTGAGGACGTTGGCGTCGTTGTGCTCGCGGGAGTTGCGCGCGACCTTCGCGTCGTAGCAGGCGGCGGCGCGCACGCCCGGCACTTTGTTGGCGGTCATCGCGGAGCCGACACCCGCGCCGTCAATGATGATGCCGAGGTCTGCGCCGCCTTCGGAGACGGCGCGCGCGACCGCGTGCGCGAAGTCGGGGTAGTCAACCGCTTCGGTGGAGTTCGTGCCGAAGTCGCGGACGCGGTGGCCGAGTTCGGCGAGGAAAGTTTTCAACTCCTCTTTCAAAGGGTAGCCGCCGTGGTCAGCGCCGACGGCGACTATTCTTTCGGCGTGCGAACCTCGCCGTGGCGTGCGGCGGACGAGTTCAATCTTTCGCTCGCGCACGATGTCGGCAGCGAGCGGGGTGAAGCGCGCGCCCTCAGCGACTCGCAGACGCGCGCCTTCGGGCAGGCCGCGCACGTCCGTCTCGGTGATGATGGTCTTTGACGACTCGTCGCGCGCGTACTCCTTCTCCGGCGGCGCGGCCTCGCCGGAGGCGACATTCACGAGGCGCGCGCGTGACTGCGGCTCGCCCGCCTGCGCGTGCGGCTCGCCTGACGCTGGCGTCGAAGCGGCGCTTTCCTCCTCCGGCTCGTCAGCCGGGGCGGCCTTCTCCAGCACCTCGCGCACGAGCGCGCGCACGCGGTCGCGTGTTGACTGTTCTTCGGGCATGGCGACAGATACTAGATGTCAGATGTCAGATGCTAGTGCCCGCCCTTAACTGACATCTGACATCTAGCATCTAACATCTGTTTTCAAAGTTGACCTTGCGTGTAAAGCTCTCATAGTATGTCGCACCACGAAGTCGCGCGCAAATCGGTCGGCGCGCGCCTTCGCCGCCGCGCGCGTTCGGCAAATCTTCTTTGACGCAGGAGGCCGCCCTTGTCTTCTTCCGCAACCGCCCTGTCGGAGTTCAGCAACCCCAACCTCGAACCGCTCTTCACGGCGGAGCAGATTCAGACGCGCGTCGCGGAGATGGGCGCTGAGATCGCGCGCGACTACGCGGGCGGGACGCCGCTCCTCGTCGGCGTGCTCAAAGGGGCGTACATCTTCCTGAGCGACCTGGTGCGCTCGATTGACCTGCGGCTCGGCGTCGAGTTCATGGCGATTTCGAGCTACGGGATGGGCACGCGCTCGTCGGGCGAGGTGAGGATCGTGAAGGATTTGGACGTGCCCGTCGAGGGGCGCGACATCCTCATCGTCGAAGACATCGTGGACACAGGGCTGACGCTCTCCTACCTGATCGCGAGCCTCCACGGGCGCGGCGCGAAGAGCGTGCGCTTGGCCGCGCTCCTCGACAAGTGGGAGCGGCGCGAGCGCGAGGTGACGATTGACTACTGCGGCTTCCGCATCCCGGACGCCTTCGTCGTCGGCTACGGGCTGGATTTCGCCGAGCGCTACCGCAACCTGCCCTACGTCGCGGTGCTGAAAGACCCGAACGCCTGAAAAGACGTAAACCGTGAATCGTAAACCGTGACAAGAAAAGCCGTGAATCGTAACAAGGTGAACTGCATTTCTCTTGTCACGGTTTACGGTTCACGGTTTACGGACTTCAGAAAACTCTCGCCTGCGCCGAGCTTGAGGCCGAAGTTGTCGGCGATGGTCTGGCCGATGTCTGAGAGCGAGGCGCGGTCGCCGAGGTTGACTCCGGCGCGGGCGCGTTTGCCATAGACGAGGAGCGGGGCGTACTCGCGCGTGTGATCCGTGCCGCGATAGGTTGGGTCGTTGCCGTGGTCGGCGGTGATGAGGAGGAGGTCGCGCTCGCCCATCGCGGCTTCGATTTCGGGGAGGCGCGCGTCGAAGTGTTCGAGGGCGCGGGCGTAGCCTTCCGTGTCGCGGCGGTGGCCGTAGAGCATGTCGAAGTCAACCAGGTTCGAGAAGACGAGGCCGCGCGTGTCGTCCCCAAGGGCCTTAATCGTCTGGTCAATTGACTGGTCGTTGTTCTTGCCCGGCAGTTCCCGTGTGACTCCGCACGCGTCGTAGATTGAGGAGATTTTGCCGACGGCGACAACGTCGAGGCCCGCGCCGGAGAGGACGGGCAGGAGCATGCCGCGCGGCGGCGGGACGGCGTAGTCGTGCCGGTTCTCGGTGCGCCTGAACGCGCCCGGCACGCCGACGAAGGGACGCGCGATGACGCGGCCCACTTCGTGCTCGCCCCGCAGGAGACGGCGCGCCGTCTCGCAAATCTCGTAGAGGCGCGCGACGGGCACGACCTCTTCGTGCGCGGCGATCTGGAAGACCGAGTCGGCGGAGGTATAGACGATGGGCTTGCCCGTGCGGACGTGCTCCTCGCCGAGTTCCTTGATGATCTCTGTGCCCGAAGCGGGCACGTTGCCGAGGACGCCGGGCACGCCTGTCTCCTTGACGAAGCGGTTAATGATCTCCGTGGGGAAGCCTTCGGGGTAAGTCGGGAAGGCGCGCTCAAGAATGATGCCGGCCATCTCCCAGTGGCCGGTCGTCGTGTCCTTGCCGTTCGACCGGAGCGCGCAGCGACCGAACGCGGCCCGCGGTTCGGCGACCGGCGGCACGCCCGCGAGCGTGCGGATGTTACCCAGGCCCCAGCTTCGCAGGTTCGGCAGACGCACCTCTCGCGACTCGCAGATGTGTCCGAGCGTATCCGCGCCCGCGTCGCCCCACGCGGCGGCGTCCGGCATCTCGCCCATGCCGAGGCTGTCGAGGACGATCAGAGTGATGCGCTCGAAGGCGCGTTTGTCGTTCGTCATTTTTCTCAGTAGCTCTTCTGAAGCGGTCAGCCCTTCGGCGCGCGGTAGCCTTCGCGGGCGCGCACCTGCGCGTCCTTCACATTGCGCACGGTGACGCGGATGTTGCGGAAAGCGCCGTCGCGCGCCTTGTTGGTCGGGTAGTAGCCTAAGGAGTACTGCGTGCCGATGTCTTCGGCGACCTGGCGGAAGGCGCGCTGCGCGTCGCGCAGGTCGGCGACGGGGAAGGTCTTGCCGCCGGTCTCGCGCGCGAGCTGGTTCATCTCCCGGCGCGCGATCTGGTAGAGCGTGCGGCTGGCGTGCATGCGCTCGAACTGGCCCATCCGGCAGAAGTCGGAGAAGTCCGCGGCGTCTGCGCCCGGCGCGATGACGCGGCGGTAGCGTTCGAGCTGCGCGTGCGAAAGCCGCAAAGCGCCGTCGTCCTGGCAGTCCTCCATCAGACGGTCTTCGACGTACTCCTCCGTGTTGACCTCGACGAAGTAGGAGACCAGGCCCGCGCGCTTCAACATCTCGCGCGCCTCCTCGAAGTCCGAATCGCTCGTCGAGTCAACGCCGTCGGTAAGCGCGACGAGCGCGCGACGCCCGCGCAGCTCGTCCTTCGGTCTCTCGCGGAAGACCTCCTTCGCGACCCTTTCGAGGCTGTCGTAGAAGGGCGTGCCGTTGGACGCGCCGATGTTCTCGATGGCCTCCTGCAACTCCGCGCGGTCGTCGGTGAGCGGCGTTTTGACTTCGACGGTGGCGAGCTTCTCGCTCCCGTCCTGCTTCGTGTCGAAGGCGAGGACGGCGACGCGGTCGCCGGGCCGCAGCGCCTCGACGAAGGCGCGCGCAGCGCGGCGTATGAGTCCGACCTCCTCGCGCGTCGAGCCGGAAGTGTCTAAGAGCAGCGCGACCTCGAAGGGGGCTTCGGTCGTCGAGAAGTTGGCGATCTTCTGCGGTCGCCCGTCCTCGAATATCTGGAAGTCGTCGGCGCGCAGGCCCGTCAGGGGCCGGCCCGTCTGGTCTGTGACGACCGCCGGGACTGAGACGAGCTGCGTCTCGACGCGCACCACGTCGCCCTCGTCAACCTCCTGGCCCGCGCCGTCCGCGCCCTTCGCGGGCGACTGTCTTGTGGCGGGCGTCGGCGTCGCGGCGGGCTGCGCGACGGCCCTGCGCGGGCGCTGGTGCGTCTCGTCCTGCGCGAGGCCGCCCGACGCGGCGACGAAGGCGACGAGGAGAACGAACGAAGGGAGCGCGAAGGCTTTCACGCTTGCCGGAAACTTCTGCACGGTCTTACACTCTCGGTAACGAAACTTCAACGTAAAATATAGCCGCAAACGCGCGCGGACGGAAAGGGCGGAGGCGATGCCCGTCATCGGGAGACTGGACGAGCAGGTTGACGAACGGATCATCTCGCCGATCTCGAACCGTCGGCGCGACGAAGAACAATCTTCGGAACGACAGCGCGACGAAGAAACGCCCGCGACTTCAACACAAACGCCGTCCGAGGGTGAGAGTTCCGCGAAGACTGACGAGTTGCCTGTCTGGCTCTTGTAGATGGATGAAGACAGACGGGGAGACCAGGTGACGGGGTGACGGGGCGAGGGCTGCGATATCCTACGCGCACGGTCTCCTTGTCATCACGTCTCCCCGTCTCCCTTTCTCCCCATCACTTCTTCCTTACTTCCAGATTCCGGCGGCGCGCCACTGTTCGCCGACCTTCGTCTCGTCGGCCATGCGTTTGATCTCTTCGGCTGAAAGGCGGTGGCCGAAGCGCTGCGGGCGGTCGGCGATCATGTATGTGGTCGCGGCGAGCGTCGCCACGGCAGAGGCGAAGTCGCGCGGCTCGATCTTGTCGGGCGTGTCGGCGATGGTATGGTGGACGGGGAAGTATGGCGTCTCGTCCTGCAAGAGGATGAGGTTGGGCACGCCCTCGGCTATGCCTGACCTCGCCGACGACGTTCGTCGTCTCGAACGCCCCGCCGATTTTGTTGCGCACGTCGAGTCGCACGCGCGGCGTCTGTCCCTGCCTGAGGAGACGGCGCAGAAGCTCTACGTCCTCGTGCGCGAGCGAAACGGTCGGCAGCGCGGCCAGCCGCCCCGTGGCGCTGAACTCGACGGGCGCGGTGTAGAGTATCGCGTGCGGCTTGTCGGCGGCGATGAGCACGGCGAGTGCGCCCGCATCTTTCAACTCGCGGACGAGTCCGGGCGCGCGGTAGAAGTTATAAATCACCGAGTCGAGGTCTGCGCCTTCGGGGACGACCAGCGCGACGCGCCCTTTCACTTGCGCTGTGACGCGCCGCACGTCTCCGGGACGGCCCGCGCCAACATCAACCACCTCGCCCTCGACCGTCCCTTGCGTGCCGGGCGTCCAGGTGTACGACGCGACGGCGAGCGCGCGGTTGCTCCCGCCCGAGACGAGCGCGGCGCTCGCAGGCCCGCGCTCCCAGGAGGCGGCCATGCGGTAAGGCTCGCGCCGGACGTTCGCGAGTCCGAGCCGCTTCATCTCTCCCTCGGCCCACTCCTCCGCGCGGCGCGCGTTGGCCGTCCCCGTCAGACGACTGCCGATCCCGTCACTGAGTGCCGAGACGTACTCCAACTGCCGCCCCTCCGTGAAGACCTCGCCGATGATGCGCGACGCAGCCGCGCGCATCGTCGGCGTCTGCGCGCGGGACGTTAGCAGGAAGAGCAGGCAAAAAGCCAGGAGCGAAACCAGCGCGGCGCGCCTTCGGATCATCGGGGTTCTCCTTTGTCCGTTGTCGGGATCAGGTCGAGCTTACGTGCGCCGTGGGAATAGCACAGGAACATCTACGGCGCAATCGCGCGAAAAGAATTTCCGGCGGGCCAGGGCGCGCCCGGCCCGCTTGACACTTCGGCGCACTTCTCTTAAATTGTGACTTCGGTTGCGGCGCT
>Ga0209577_10000489_pt1 | contig 40200 bp, 41 predicted proteins | sample GraSoiAngelo_109_FD_185874 | JGI IMG/M metagenome (GOLD analysis project Ga0209577, IMG submission 185874) | Grasslands soil microbial communities from the Angelo Coastal Reserve, California, USA - 14_0903_12_20cm (SPAdes) (version 2) | ecosystem: Environmental > Terrestrial > Soil > Grasslands... | reverse complement strand
ACGGCGCGCGCGTTGCTCTATTACGCCATCGGCTTGCCCGCGTTGGCGACGGTGAAGTTGGTCGTGCCGGCATTTTACTCCGCAAAGGATACGAAGACGCCGGTGGTCGTCGCTTCCATCTCGCTGGTCATCAATATCGTGCTGAACATCCTTTTCCTCGAAGTATTCTTCCGGCGCGTGCAAAATGGCGGGCCGGCTTTGGCCACGGCGCTCGCGACGTTCTTTGACTTTTTTTCGCTGCTCTTTATTTTCCGCGCGCGCTACGGTTCGATGGGAATGATGCAGGTCATGCGCTCTTTCGCGAAGATTTCGTTGTGCGCCGGCATCATGGGCGTGGCCTGCTGGTTTGGGAATCGCTACACGGCATTCACCATACACTCCCGCTTCCTCGTTCAGTTGGCTGTATTTGCGGTTTTGATCAGCGGCGCAACAGTGCTCTACCTTGCGCTCGCGTGGATTTTCCGCTGCCATGAGATTGAGGAAGTCTACGGAATTGCGGTTCGGCGCCGCGCCCCGGGCGGCGAAGGCAGCTACGCGGAGGCCTGATGGAGGTAGCGGCTGCCATCTCGTCGTTTTTGACCCACATCCGGGTCGAAAGAGGGCTGTCGGCGAACACGGTCTCCGCCTACCGACGAGACCTGATGAAATTCAGTGAGTTTGCGCAGAAGCGCAAGCTCTCCCTTCAGGCGGTCAGCCGTGACGATTTGGTGGATTTTCTGGCCGGGCTTTACCGTCAGCGGCTTGAAAGTAAAAGCGTGGCGCGGCACCTCGTGTCTTTGCGAAATTTCTTACGCTTCGCGCAGATTCAGGAACTGATTCCCGCGGATCCTTCCGTGAATCTGGAATCGCCCAAGATCCGCCGGTCCTTGCCTGGGTATCTTCGGCTGGAAGAAGTGGAACGTCTGCTGGCTCAGCCGGACGCGAAAACGCCGTTCGGCTTGCGTGACCGCGCCATGGTGGAAGTGCTGTATTCGGCGGGCTTGCGCGTATCGGAGCTGGTTGGCTTGCGCGTTAGCGATCTTGACACCAAAGTAGGTTGTGTGCGCTGTATCGGCAAAGGCGACAAGGAGCGGATCGTGCCCATCGGGAAAAAGGCCCTGGGCATGGTGGAACGGTATCTGCGCGACGCGCGACCTAAGCTGCTTGGCAAGGCCACGAGCAGCCCTACGCTGTTCGTGAATCGCCGCGGCGGCCGACTTAGCCGCGTGGGTGTGTGGAAGATTCTTTCCTCTTACGGGCGGCGTGCGGGGTTGCGCGTGGCGCTCACGCCGCACATGCTGCGGCACAGTTTTGCCACGCATTTGCTGGAGCGCGGCGCGGACCTGCGGTCGGTGCAATTGATGCTGGGCCATGCGGACATTTCCACGACGCAAATTTATACGCACGTCGTGGAAGAGCGGTTGAAACAGATTTACAAAGCGCATCACCCGCGTGCATAACGCGGCGGTTCGAAGGAGCTCATTGCGGGTGGCTCCGCGACCTCGAACGCGGACGCCCTGAAGCAGAAGGAGCGCAATGCCTGATTACATGTTTTTGCTGGAAAGCCGGCTCTCACCCGAGCAGCGGGCCGCGATGCTGCGCGTGCAGGAGCTCTCTGCGGCGCTAGGCTTCAATGTGTACCTTACGGGCGGGACGGTAAGGGACCTGATCACCGGGGCTTCGTTGCGCGATCTCGATTTTACCGTGGAGGGGAATCCGTCGCGCATCGCCCGCGAGCTCGAGAAAGGCGGCGCAAAAGTCCTCCTCGAAGATGAGAAATACCGTCACGTCGAAGTCTTGTTTGCCGGCGATTGCGAAGGCAGTCTTTCTGCGGCGCGCGACGATTATTACGTGCGGCCGGGAACACGCCCGGAAATCCGCTGGTCCACGATCATGGAGGACTTGCGGCGCCGCGATTTTTCGTTGAATGCCATTGCTATTTCGCTAAATCCTGCATCTCGCGGGTTGCTCTTGGACCCCACGAACGGGCTGTCCGACATCGAGCGCGCGGAAGTGCGGGCGCTAAGCATCCACAGTTTCACCAATCAGCCGGTGCGTCTGTTGCGCCTGCTGCGGTTTGCGGCACGTATGGGCTTTAAGGTCGAGCAGCGTACGCAGGAGTGGTTCGACCTGGCCATCGAGCGCAACTTGCATCACTCCATCGAGCAGGAGGACGCCGGCAGCGAACTGCAGGCCGTTGCGCGCGAGGAACGCCCCACGGTGGTGCTCAAGGCCTGGGAAGAGGTCAAGTTGCTGGAGGTAATCAATCCCCTCCTTGCCAAAAAGCATCCGGATTATGACGCCATCAACCGGTTGGTGAAGGTGCGCGAGGATTTGTTCACTGCCGGATTTCGCCCGCGACTCGCCACGCCCATGCTGCTGGCTATCCTGGGACGTCTGAAGGATCGCGAATTGTCGGGCGTGCTTGCAAAGGCGGGCTTCCGCGCCGCAGAACTTGAATCCGTTTTGACGTTTGAAGAAAAGGCGCTCGCAGCGCAGAAAGAGTTAGTGGGGAAGAAGATGCAGGCGCCGATTGACGCCTACCACTTTCTCGAGAAGCTTCCACAGGAACAAATGGCCTATTTGCTGGCCGAGTCCAACAACAGCAGTGCGCTCTCAAAAATCCGCGCCTACCTGCACAAGTGGCGGCCCATTCGCAGCGGATTGACGCAGGTCGGAAATGAACTGGAAGCGCTAGGAATGGCCCGAGGCCCGAAATTTGAGCAGATTGTCGAACAGGTCTTTGCCATGCAGCTCACCGGTCGCGGTAAGACGCCCGAGGAGCGCGAGAAAATCCTCCGCAGGCTGAGCGGGATTAAAGAACCACCCAAAAAGAAAGAAAGAGAGAAGAAGCCACCGAAGGGCGCTGCCAAGGCGCATGCCGCAGCGGGAGGCGCGTCTGCGGGCCATAAGCAGGCCACACCGAAAGCGGAGATGAAACACGATGCAAAGGCAAAGGTGTCGCCTGCAAGGTCCGCGGCTAGGCGCAGCGCAGCAAAGGCTCAGGCCCGGCACGGGAGCCCTGCCAAAAGGAACCATCATCGCTGAGGCCAAACACCCGCAGATCCTGGTTTTCGAAGCCTGTGGGAAACTCACATTGCGTAATGCAAATCTCCGGAGGGAGTTTTAGAATCTCTGTATGGGGCAACCGCAGTTCGTACATCTGCACGTACACACGGATTACAGCCTGCTCGACGGGGCCTGCGAAACGTCTGAACTGCTCGACGAGGCCTCGCGCCAGAAGATGCCCGCGGTGGCCATCACGGATCACGGCAATCTGTTTGCGGCGGCCAATTTCTTCTACGAAGCGAGCAAGAGGGACGTCAAGCCGATCATCGGCTGTGAGGTTTACGTCGCCAAAGGCAGCCGCCACGACCGCGGGGATAAAACAAACGGCAGCAGCGGGCCGGAAAAAGCGGAACTCGAAGCCGGAATGCGCGGCACCAACCACTTGGTACTGCTGTGCGAGACGCCGGAGGGCTACCACAATTTAATCAAGCTGGTTTCTGCCGGTTTCCTCGAAGGCTTCTACTACAAGCCCCGCATTGACTACGAACTGCTCGCAAAACACGGCAAAGGGCTGATCGCTCTTTCTGCTTGCCTTCGCGGCGCGGTCACCGAGGCGGTGGCCGAGCAGAAATACGAGCAAGCGCGCGAAAACGCGTACCGCTTGCGAGACATTTTTGGCAAAAATAATTTCTTCCTCGAAATTCAGGACCAGGGCATCGACCTCGAGAAACGCGTAAATCCGGAGCTGGTTCGTCTCTCGAAAGAAACCGGCATCCCGCTGGTGGCCACGAACGATTGCCATTACCTGCATCATGAAGACGCGCACGCCCAGGAAGTCCTTCTTTGCATCCAAACCGGGAAGACCATGGGCGACGCGAACCGCATGAAATTCGCGACCGACCAGTTCTATTTCAAGAGCGCCGTGGAAATGGCCAAGATTTTTGGCGAGATTCCGGACGTGCTGAGCCGCACGGTGGACATCGCCGCTCGCTGCAACGTGAAGATCGAGCGCATTTCGAATCCGTTCCCGGAATTTCAAGTTCCGAAGGGATATGACTCGGCAAGCTATTTTGAGAAGGTGGTGCGCGAAGGCTTCGCGGCGCGCCTTCCGCATCTGGAAGGCCTGGCTAAGCAAGGTTTCCTGCGGAATCCGCTTTCAGAGTACGAGGGCCGGCTGACCGCGGAAATCGAAATGATCAAGAAGATGCGCTACGAAGGCTACTTCTTGATTGTTTGGGATTTCATTCATTATGCGCGAGCGCAAGGCGTGCCCGTGGGCCCAGGACGCGGATCGGCGGCCGGGAGCTTGGTCAGTTACGCGCTGCGCATCACCGACGTCGACCCCCTGCAATACAACCTGCTTTTCGAGCGCTTCCTGAATCCCGAGCGCGTGTCCATGCCGGACATCGACATTGATTTTTGCATGCGGCGGCGCGGCGAATTGATCGATTACGTGACGCAGAAATATGGCCGCGAAAACGTGGCGCAGATCATCACGTTTGGAACCATGGCGGCAAAAGCGGCGGTGAAGGACGTGGGCCGCGCCATGAACATTCCCTATGGCGAAGTAGACCGGCTCGCCAAGTTGATTCCCAATACGCTGGGGATTGAACTGAAAGACGCGCTGGAACAGGCGCCGCAGCTCAAGGCTGCGGTCAATTCCGACGAAAACCTGAAAGAGCTGATGGCGGTCGCGCTGCGGCTGGAAGGATTGTCGCGCCACGCCTCGACGCATGCGGCGGGCGTGGTGATCTCGCCGCAGCCGCTTACAGAGGTCGTGCCCCTCTACAAGTCGAACAAAGATGAAATCACCACGCAGTATGACATGAACGCGCTCGAGCGCATCGGCTTGCTAAAGATGGACTTTCTCGGGCTGACCACCCTCACGGTGTTGCACGATGCCGTGCGCATGGTCGAGCAAAATCGCGGTGTGAAAATCGACATCGATAACCTGGCGCTCGACGACGAGGAAACCTACAAGCTCTTTGGCCGCGGCGACACCACCGCGATTTTTCAGTTTGAGTCGCACGGCATGCGTGACATTCTCCGCCGCTACCAGCCCACGCGCGTCGAAGATCTTACCGCGTTGAACGCCCTCTATCGTCCTGGGCCCATCCAGGGCGGCATGATCGATGATTTTATCAATCGCAAACACGGCAAGACAAAAGTCACTTACGAACTTCCGCAATTGAAAGACATTCTGGAGGAAACCTACGGAGTCATCCTTTATCAGGAACAGGTGATGCAGATTGCCAACCGCCTGGCGAGTTTCTCGCTGGGCGAAGCGGACATTCTCCGTCGAGCGATGGGCAAGAAGAAAAAAGAAGAGATGGCGGCACAACGGGCGAAATTCATGGCGGGATGCGCGGCGAACAAGATTCCCGAAAAGAAAGCGGAGAAGATTTTCAACCTGATGGAAGAATTTGCCGGCTACGGCTTCAACAAGTCGCACTCCTGCGCCTATGCGCTTCTCGCGTATCAAACGGCCTATCTAAAAACGCATTACCCGGTGGAATTCATGGCCGCCCTGCTGACCTCTGAAGCCGGCAACACCGACAAAGTGGTGAAGTACATCAACGAAGCTCGCGGAATGGGCATTTCGATCCTTCCGCCGGACGTAAACGAAAGTGATTTGTACTTCACTCCCGTGGGCGAAGCCATCCGCTTCGGCCTCGCGGCGATCAAAAACGTTGGCGAAAACACCGCCAAAGCCATCCGTGACTCGCGGCTGGCGCAGGGCGAGTTCAAGGCGCTTTACGATTTTTGCGAGCGCATCGAATCGCGTTTTCTGAATAAGCGCGTTTTTGAAAGTTTGATCAAGTCCGGTGCGCTCGATTCGCTTGGTCCGCGTGAGTCGCTGCTCGCGTCGGCAGACGAGGCTCTTGCCACGTTGCAGCTAGCTTCGCGGATGCGCGAGTCCGGGCAGCACGGCTTGTTCATGGCCGCAGCGGCGCCGGCGCCCATCCCCTTCGAGTTGCGGGAAGCAGAACCCTGGAGCGAGGAAGAGCGGCTCGCGAGCGAGTATGCCATGCTGGGGTTTTACGTTTCCGGGCACCCGCTGGCAAAATACGCCTCGCGCCTGGCCGATTTAAAAGTAATATCGCTCGACCAAGTCGAACAGCAACGCAACGGAAAAGAAATTACCATCGCGGCGCTGATTGTGAGCAGCCGACCGATGCGCTCAAGGAAGGGGGCGCGCTGGGCCATTTTTACAATTCAGGACATGACGGGAATACAGGAACTGCTGGCGTTTCCGGAAAGTTTTGCGCGCTTGGAGCAAATCCTAAAGCCCGGCAAGCCGCTGCTCGTGAAGGTTCGCGTTCAGGTGGAAGAGGCTGGGACGCGGCTTTCGTTGCAAGAGGCGCGGCTGCTTCAGGATATTGCGGACCGGCCGGCCAATGGCGAGTTCCGGGTGCGTTTGGATCTGCGCAAGCTGAGCGAGCAGGCCATGGATCAATTGAACGCCTTGATCGCGGAGTCGCCGGGAAGCTGCCCGGTGGTGTTTGAACTGTGCCGGCCGGACGGTTCGGTGGCGGTGATGCGGTCCCAGCAGCGCGTGAATCCTTCTACGGAGTTGGTGGAAGCGATTCGGCAAGCCTGCGGTGAGCATGCGGTGGCTTCGGTGGGAGCATGAGAACGAAAGAAAAAGAAAAGGACAACCTGGAGAAGCAGCAGGCCGAACGCCAGAAGGTGATCGAGCATCTCGAGAAAGATGTCGAGGAATTGCGGCGGCTGTCGGGTGCTGCGGAAGCGGACCTGGAGTTGGAACGCATTCGCCAGCAAGTCGCGGAGCTTCGCCGCGACTTCTACACGCATCTGGGTCCCTGGCAGCGCGCGCAAATCGCGCGACATCAGCAGCGCCCGTACACGCTGGACTATGTCCATTATCTGTTTACTGACTTCATGGAGCTGCACGGCGATCGCGGCTTCGCCGACGACAAGGCCATCGTCGCGGGACTGGCGAAATATCATGGCCGACCCGTCGCGGTAGTGGGCCACCAAAAGGGACGCGACATGAAACAACGCCTGGCTCGCAACTTCGGCCAGCCGAAGCCGGAGGGCTACCGGAAGGCGTTGCGTGTAATGCAACTCGCGGCAAAATTCGGGCGGCCGGTTCTCACCTTCGTGGACACCCAGGGCGCCTATCCTGGAATGGATGCCGAGGAGCGCGGACAAGGCGAGGCCATCGCCAGGAATCTACGCGAAATGGCGAGGCTGCCCGTGCCAGTCATCGTGACCGTGACGGGCGAAGGCGGCTCGGGCGGAGCGCTGGCGATTGCCGTCGGCGACAAAATCAATATCCTCGAGAACAGCTTCTATTCGGTGATTTCGCCGGAGGGTTGCGCGTCGATTATTTGGCGCGATGCGGCAAAAGCCGAAACCGCGGCGGCGGCCATGAAAATTACCGCGAAGGATTTAAAAGATCTGGGAATCGTGGACGAAATTGTTCCCGAACCCGACGGAGGCGCGCACGCCGACCATGAGGCAGCGGCGCGTTTGTTGGATGAAGTGTTAGACCGGCAGCTCATGGCCTTATCAAACGAGTCTGTTCGTGAATTGCTTGCGGCGCGGTATGAAAAATTCCGCAAGATGGGACAATTCTTCGATCTTGCCGGCACCTAGGGCCAGCTACAGGAGCGCTTCTTTCCGAGCCTTCAGAAGGTGGCGCCTATAAGGGCCGCGCATTGTCCCAACTATTGTTTGCAGCTATGCTCGGCTTTTTCGACCCGTAGCACATTGGAAACGCGCGCGGCCAACATCGTTGTACCCGCTGCCAACGCGTTCTACTCTGTGAAGGCACTCACGCAGGCGAGTCGCAGCCAGAGAAGCTTGTGCGTCTATTTTGGGGATCTTACCGGTCGAATTTCGAAGAGCCGGCCGGTCCTTTTGGACGACAGAGAACAGGAACCCTCATGTCGGAGCCCTTCCGTCCTTACGAAAAACTGGTGGACATCACTATCTTCGGGAAGAAGTTTCAGGTGCCGGAGCGCAATTCGCTGTTACGCTGCTTCCAATTCCTCAGCCCCGAGACGATTCCCTATGGCCGTTTCTGCTGGAACCAGGATTGCCAGTACTGCCGCGTGACCTGCCAGCTCCCCGACGACGATGAGCCGCGCGAAATGCTCAGTTGCAAATTCATCGTTATGCCTGGGATGGAAGTCCTCGAAATGAGCCAGGAACTCAAGTGGTGCCTGCGGTCCAAGCTGCCAGCAGACGCGGAAATAATGAAGTAAAGCCTAACGAAGTAAGGAAATCCGTTAGCCGCAGGGCCTGTCCAGGGAATCTCTAGTGCACATGGCGAATGGCCCCGCCAGCAGAGCCTATTCAGACCGCAAAGCCTCCACCACGTCGACGCGCGCCGCGCGCGCCGCCGGCAACGCCGAGGCGATAACCGCCGCAGCCAGAAGCACAAAAACCGAGCCAGCCACCGGCAAGGCGCTGGGCATGCGCAGGTCAGGGAAATAGTGCGCTGCGAAGCGGGCAAGCCAGTATCCGGCAACGGCGCCGGTGGCTACACCAAGGACAGCCATCAGGGCTCCTTCGCGGATTACTCCAGCAAGCAGGTGCGCTGGCGGCGAGCCGAGAGCCAGGCGGATACCAAATTCGCGCGTGCGCGCACTGACCGAAAAGGCCAGGACGCCGGCGACGCCCACCAGCGCAATCGCAAGCGCGACTCCTGCGAAGATGCCGAAGACCACGGTGTTCAGGCGGTCCGGGTGAAGAACTTCGGCGCGAATGTCTTCAAGCGTGGCAGCCTTCTCGACAGGTTGCTCGGCCGACATGCCGCGAATCAACTGCGTGACCGGCGTGACCAGCGAATAGGGATTTGCGCTCGTGTGAATAAACAGACGGCCGTTAAACATGGGGCCATGGTTAAAGGTGCTGTAAACCGTGAGAGTGGGCTTGGGAACGACATTTTCATCGTCAATATCGCCGGCAACGCCAATAATACGCTCGTGCTCTGACTTAAACCCAGGAATGAATTGCAGCACGGGGTCGGTCCAATAAACATGGCGGCCGATGGCATCCTGGCCGGGAAACATGCGATTGGCGAGCGTCTCGCTCACTATGACGACGGGCTCTTTCGATTGCGTGTCGAGGTCGTTGAAATCACGGCCCCCGAGGATAGGAACGCCGAGCGCGGCAAAGAATCCGGGAGAGATCGTGCGGAAGTGTGCGCGCGGATCGTTTTCCGGACTATGGACATGGCCATCCGCCGAAAATTGCAGGCCCGGGCCGTCGAAGCCGCCATCCCGCCAAGGGGCAGCGACTCCGAAAGCCGTCTTCATCACTCCAGGCATTGCGTCAATCCGGCGGATCGTTTCCTTGTAGAAATCCACCACTTGCTGCGGCGTTTTTTGGTAGTTCATCACGGGAACGTTGATGGCCAGGACGTGGCGCGTGTCGAGGCCCGTCCGTGCCGTCTGCATGGCGATGAGCGTTTTGAGAAGCATGCTGGCGCCAGCGAGGAGCACGAACGAAGCGGCAATCTGGACCACGGCGAAGAGGCGGAGGCGCCGACTGGTGCTGCCCGTGATGCGGACGCCGCCGCTCGCAAGCCCCGGAGCTTGCGAAACATTTGCGGATGGGAGACGGGGGACATAAGCAAGAAGAACGGCGGCGATGATCGCGAGAACAGCGCCGACCCAGAGAACGCTTGAGTCCACTGTGAGATTCAGGGCGCGGACGGAAAACTCCGAGGCGTACCGAGCAAGGACCTCGAGCAGCGGACGCGCAATGATCACGCCCAACCCCGCACCGGCAATGCACAGAACGAGGCTTTCGGCCAGCAGCGTGCGCCGCAAGGCCCTCGTGCCAGCGCCAAGAGCCGCGCGGATCGCCAATTCGTTTTCGCGGCGAACCGTGCGGGCAAGGATGAGATTGGCGACGTTCGAGCAGGCGATGATGAACACGAGCCCGGAGGCGGCGAGAAGAACGAGAAGTACGGTGCGCGCGTCGGAGGTAACCTGATCGCGGAGGAGCTTCGCGCTGATTCGGAAGTCCCCATTTTTGGGATAGTCCGCAGGATGATCTTTCATCATTGCCGCGTGGACCGTGGCCAGTTCTGCGCGCGCCTGATCCAGAGTCGCGCCGGGAGCGAGTCGGCCAAACAGCTCGGTCATGCGATGGACCCGGCCCGTAACCATAGTGGCCGAGAGGTGATGCGGGCTGGTGACCAGATTGGCGATGATTTCAGTATCCTGAGGATAAGGGATAGAAGGTTCAAGGACGCCAATGACGGTAGCGGAGCGTGGACCGAAGCCAGCCTCCAGGCGAACCGCTTTGCCGAGCACGTCTGGATCTTTCTTGAGAGCGGTCGACCAGAAGTGATACGTGAGAACGACGACGCCGGGAGCTTTGGGACCGTCGTCTTGAGGCCCGATGAGCCGGCCGAGGACCGGGTGAAGGCCTACGACTTCGAAATAGGTGCCGCCCACGACGGCAGCTTGAATTTCTCGGGGCTCACCGAGGCCCACCATGCTCATGCCGATGGCCGAAAAATCACCAAATTCCGAGACGGAGTGGATGCTGGCTTTGAAGTCCTGGATTTCGGGAACGGAGAAATTGATTTCATCCATGCCGATCCCCTTGGCGCTCTGCTGAATGTAAATGAGGCGGTTTTCATCGGCGTTGACGAGCGGCTGAAGCAGGACGCCGCGTACCAGGCTGAAGATGGAGGCGTTGGCGCCGATGCCGAGCGCCAGAGTAGCGATGACGGTGAGCGCGAGGCCTGGGGAGCGCATCAGAGAGCGAAAAGCGAGCCGCAAATCTTGAACGAACAGCATCAGCGTATGCACAGGTCACCCCCTGCTAGAAGTTAAGACTTCGAGGTCGCCAAGAACTCGGTGGAAATTGAGATTTTCGCCGCGTAGGCGCAAGAAGGCAAGCCGTAACTGGAAGCGCAGCGACGCGCTTCCAATAGCACACCCATGTTGCCTGGCTCGGCTCCGTGGTCCGTGAAAAACCCCCGTACATCCCCTTCCAGAGCTATAACGCGGCAAGCGGAGTTGTGTTTCACAGAAATCACGCAGGTTTAAACAAGATGGAATACATGCCCGCAATGGTTGTAAAGTGAATCCTGCTAGAGACTTGCGTTGAGCCATGACGGTATCGAATTCCAGTGACTTGCGGTGTGATGGATGCGGCCAAAGGGCGTCGGCCGAGCATATTGCACGACGGCTGCGGCGGCTGGAATGGGCCACGCGGTATCGGCCGGTGCACATCCACACGCTCTTGCTTGGCGGCGTTGCCCCGCGGGAGGACGCGGAGTTTTTGTATGCGCCTGGCGGAGGGTTCGACGGTGAAGCGGGGGACTTGCTTCGCGCCACGGGGATCTCGACCGCGGGAAAGGCGGCCGAGGCGGTGCACACCGAGTTTCAAGGCGCAGGCTTTTTCCTGACACACATTCTGGAATGCCCACTGGAGGATAGAGATAGCCCCGGAGACAAAGTCGCGAACCTGCTCCATGAACATCTCCAGTCGGTCGGCTCACGAATCCGGCGTTCGCTGAGACCCAGGCGTGTGACTTTGGTCACAGAACTCCCGCAATCGGTCGTGGACGATATTCTTTCGATGGATTTGGGCTGTTCGGTGGTTTTGGATAACGGGAAGCCATTTCTGTTCTGCCACTCGACGGAAGGAACGGGTTTTTCGCGTTTTCGGAAATTGCTCTCCGCGGCGGAACGGAACTGAACGGAAGGGCAAAGCCTGGACACTGTACCTTATGGTCTTACAAGGCGATAGACCACCTTTTTGGCTGTGGTAGAATTGAGCGGGTAGAATCATATGAAAAGACAAGCGAAATTTGGCGTGGGCATTGGAATCATTGTGATCGCGCTGGCGTTTCTCGCGTGGCTCGGTTACGGCGAGAGCAAGACCTATTACCACACAATTGCTGAACTGCAGACCTTGAGCGGGTCGGCGAGAACGCAGCGCATGCGCGTTGCCGGTACGGTCCAGGACGGCAGCATCCGGCACCTTTCCGGACGCGTGGATTTCGTGCTCCGGGGAGAGGGAAAAACGCTTCCCGTTAGTTATATCGGCACGGATCCCTTGCCCGATACGTTTAAGGACAAGGCGCAGGCACTGGTGGAGGGCCGCCCAGGCGCGGATGGCCGGTTCGTGGCCGAACACGTTCAAGCAAAATGTGCTTCCAAGTATGAAGCGGCTCCTGGTGGGGATACCAAGGGCGCCGCAGCCGGTTCTAGTGAGCGAAGCAGTATGTAAAACACCCGGAAGGACCGGGGGAGAGGCGGGGTTGCTGTGGATGTATTTGGTTCCTTTGCACTCCTGTTAGCTTTCGTGTGTGCCGTGTATGCCTTCGCGGGAGGCATCGCGGCAATCATCACGCGCCACCCGCTGCTGGTGAAAAGTACGCGCCAGGCAGGGATGGCCACGTGTGGCTTGATTTTCCTTGCCACCTTCAGCCTCGAATATCTCTTCTTCACCGACAATTTCTCCATCGCGTACGTGGTTTCGCACAGCAACCGTGACCTGTCCACATTTTACAAAATTGCGGCGCTGTGGTCGGGGATGGAAGGCTCGCTGCTGTTCTGGAGCTTGCTGCTGGCCATTTATGTTCTGTCGGTCTTAATCACTTACCGCAACAAGAACGGCGAGTTGATGCCCTATGTCGGCGTGGTCATGGCTGGCGTGCAACTCTTTTTTCTGACGCTGAACAATTTTGTGGAGAGCCCGTTCAAGGCACTGGCCACCCCCGGTGCAGGCGGAGTTCTGAGCTTCATCACGCGGGCGGACGGCAACGGATTGAATCCGCTCCTGCAATACCCCGAAATGGTGATTCACCCGCCGAATTTGTACTCGGGTTACACCGGTTTTACGATTCCGTTCGCGTTTGCATTGGGGGCGTTGTTGGCGCGCTACCCCGGTGAGAAGTGGATTCACCTGACGCGCAAGTGGACCATGATTGCCTGGATGTTCCAATCGCTCGGAATTCTGCTGGGCGCGCACTGGGCGTACGCGGTGCTGGGCTGGGGCGGATACTGGGGCTGGGACCCGGTCGAGAATGCTTCGCTGCTGCCTTGGCTGAGCGGCACGGCGTTCCTGCATTCCGTGATGATGCAGGAAAAGCGCGGCATGATGAAAGTGTGGAACGTGTGGCTGGTTTTCTGCACCTTCCTGCTCTGTATTTTAGGCACGTTCCTCACGCGCAGCGGCGTGGTCAGCTCGGTGCACGCGTTCGCGCAGTCCAATATCGGGGGTTGGTTTGTCGCATTCATGGGCATCACGCTGGCGGTATGCCTGTTTGCGTATTTGAAGAACCGGGATTACCTGGCGAGCGAAAATCAGTTGGATTCGGTGATTTCGCGCGAGTCGAGCTTCCTGTTTAACAATCTGCTTTTCCTGGTGGCTTGCATCGCGGTGCTCTCCGGCACGCTGTTTCCAGTATTCTCGGAATGGATCACCGGCAACCGTATCAGCGTGGGCGCGCCGTACTTCAACCGCGTGAATATCCCCGTCGGATTGCTGATTCTGTTCCTGACGGGGGTGGGCCCGCTGCTCGCGTGGAGGAAAACTTCCCGGGAGAGCCTGAAACGGAATTTTGGTTGGCCTTTGCTGGCCGGTCTTGTTGTCGGCGCGGTGGCTTTCGTGTTCGGATTCCGCGCCTTCTATTCGCTGGCGAGTTTATTTCTATGCCTTTTCGTAGCGTCTACGATTTTGCTGGAATTCTACCGCGGCGCGAAAGTAATTCGCGCACGCTCGGGAGCGTCGTTTGCGGCCTGCGCCATTGACCTGACCATGCGCAACACCCGCCGCTACGGCGGCTACATCATTCACATGGGTATGGTGTTCGTGTTCATCGGCTTGGCCGGGGCGGCGTTCAATCGCGACGTACAGAAAAGCATGCAAATGGGCGACTCCATGCAGATTGGGCCGTACACGCTCGCTTTGCAAACCGCGGATACCAAGCCGGAAAAGAATTACACCGCAGAGCGCCTGGTGGTAGAAGTGCTTCACGGCAATAAGCCGATGATGATGCTGTTTCCGGAGAAGCGGCACTTCGTTACCAACCAAGAAAACGGCACCATGGTGGCCATCTATTCGACGCTGAAGGAAGATTTGTATGTGGTGTACGCGGGAACCGATCCGGACACAAATCTGCCGGTGCTCCATGCGTTTCTCAACCCGCTGGTGAAGTGGATTTGGTTTGGCGGCGTTACGGTGGTGTTTGGGACGCTGATCGCGCTGTTGCCGAACCGCCGCTCGGTGCTGGTTTTGGCGCCGGCGTCACAACACGCGGTCGAACCGCTGCCGCATGGCGTTGTGGCGTCCCCCATTCTGCGAGAGGGCCATGACTAAAGCCCGTTCCCGAATCGCCATTGCCGTTCTACTGGCGTTTGCCACCCTGCCTTTGGTGTTGGCGCCGGTTGGCGCGGAGCAGTTTTCCCCGCGAGCGAAGGAAATAGGGGCGAAGGTCAAATGCATGTGCGGGTCGTGCAGTATGCCGGCAGCAGGCTGTTCGCATCCCGGAGGCGAGTTCTCTGGCCCCTGTCCCACGGCAAAAGGGATGCTGCAGAAAGCGGAGCAGCACATCGCCAAGGGCGAAACCGACGACCAGGTTATGCAAGCGTTCGTGCAGGAATTCGGAGCAAGCGTGTATGCCGAGCCGCCAAAGTCAGGATTCAGTTTGGTGGCCTGGGTTATGCCAACGTTTTATCTTGTGCTTGGCGCGCTGCTGGTGATTTTCGTGATTTCGCGGTGGGTGAAGAAGGGCGGTTCAGAAACCACTGCCAGTCCCGTTCCTGCAAAGACCATTTCACCCGAACTACTAGAACGCGCCAGAAAGCTGGCCGCGCAAGAGACGGAGGATTAGGGCTGTGGTCTCGCTTCTTTTTGCCGCAATTTTGGCCGATTCCGGAGATTGGGCCGTGTTGGGGGCCTGTTTGATGCTGGCCGTCGCGGTCGCGCTGTTCATTTTTTACATTCAGCCGGATGCCTCCGACCTCGCGCCCCACCGCACGAAACTCGATCAGTTGCTCGAGCGGCGCGATACCATTTATGACAACCTGCGGGATTTGCGATTTGAATACCGTTCGGGCAAATACTCGGATGGCGATTTTGAGGCCATGAAAGCGGCTCTCGAAAATGAAACGGCGCTGGTTCTTGCGGAAATCGATCAAGTGACAGAATCGCAGGTGCGGCGTCCGCGCGGCGCGCGCCCCGCCGACCGGAGCGCGCAATGAAACGCAGTGGCGAGTGCCGAGTGGCCCCTGGACTTCGCTCGGCGAAAGCGCGTGGTGCATATAGCGCGCGTCATGCCTCGCTGTTCCTTCTGGTCTTGTTCCTCCTACCGTTTTACGCCGCACGTGCGGGAACGGTGCGCGGCACAGTCAGGAACGGTACGACCGGGCAACCAGCGTCAGGTGTGGACCTGACGCTGGTTCAGCCTATGGGCGGCATGCAAGAGCTGGCGCATGCGAAGAGCGGCCCGCAAGGCGAGTTTAATTTTGACAATCCCAACATCGGCACGCAGCCGATTCTCGTGCAGGCAGAGTACCGCGGCGTTCGTTTCAATGCCGCAGTGCCGCCCGGTAATAGCAACGCCACGGTGCAGCTGGATATTTACGACCCTTCCAAAGATCCCAAGACCATCGATGTTACTTCGCATTTCGTGATTTTTCAGCCGAACGGCGCCACTTTGAAAGTAGCGGAAGAATACCAGGTGGAGAACAAATCGCAGCCGCCACATGCGTATTTCCGTACGGACGGAACTTTTGATTTTGCGCTGCCGGAACAGGGGCAATTAGACCGAGTGGATGCAGCTGGACCGGCAGGAATGCCCTTGCAACAAGTCCCCATCGACAAGAAGAAGAATCGCTACTCCATCGCGTTCGCGTTTCGTCCCGGTGACAATTCGGTACGTTACTCCTACGACGTGCCGTATGCGAGTAATGCAGCAACGTTGAAGCTCCCCACGATTTATCCCGGCGGCCGGCTTTTGCTCGTCGCGCCGCCAAGCATGCAGGTTAGCGCCGACGGTTTTTCGCCTGCCCCACCAGAGCAGGGAATGAATCTGTACCTGCGGCAAGACGTGCCTGCAGGAACTTTGGTATCGGTGAATGTTTCAGGTACGGCGCCCGCGAACGCCGTGGCCGCGACCGATCAAGGACAACCGGGCCGCGATGCGCAGGGCGGTGGCGCGGAATCCGGAGGAGCGGAGGTTCAGGCGGTTCCCGGCAGACTTGATGCCATGAAATGGCCGCTGCTCGGCGGCTTCGTCGTTGTGTTTGGAGTGTTTGCCTATCTGCTTTCCCGCAAGACGGTGGTGGCCGTGAACGGAGGAGAAGTCGCTACGGAAGTTGCGCCTGCGGCGAAGGCCAAGAAGCCAAAGGCGCCTCCTCCCGTAGAGGCCGCACCTCTAACGGCCGCACAAAAAGCTCCTTCCCATGGCCCCGCGACGCTGTCCGCAGTGGACGCGGCCATCGGCACAAGCCTAGATGCGCTAAAAGAGAGCTTGTTCCGGCTCGAACTGCGTCACCAGGCGGGAACGATCACAGAAGAAGAATATGCGCGAGAACGCGCCAGGGCCGAGAAGGTCCTGCGCGACCTGGTACGCGGGTGAACGCGTGATAAGTCATTGAAAAAAGGCTTGGATGAGCTTGGCATGAACTGCAACGTGGCTATCCACGGGGTTGTGCGGTGAAGGCCGCGGCATTTACCCCCACAGGAATCCGCTTCGCAAATATCGAAAAACGCTACGGAAACCTTTACGCTTTGCGGCGCGTGAGTTTGGAGATTCGCGCAGGTGAATGCGTGGCGTTTGCCGGACGGAATGGTTCGGGAAAGACGACGTTGCTGCGTATTGCGGCGCGTTTGGTGCGCGCGTCGGCAGGGAAAGTAGACTTTGTCGCCTCTGATAGACAGGAGACCGATTCGGCGGCGCCAGCGGGTTTCGTGGCGCACGCCACGATGGTTTATGACGAATTGACGGCCGAAGAGAACCTGCTGCTCTTTGCAAAGTTACAAGGAATCGCGGAACCCGGATCAAGGGCTGCCGCGTTATTGGAAGAAGTGGGGCTGTCGGAACGGCGGAAGTCCCTGGTGCGAACGTTTTCGCGGGGGATGCGGCAGCGCGTGGCCATCGCGCGAGCGCTGCTGAACGAACCGTCGGTGCTGCTGCTCGATGAACCGGCCACCGGGCTCGACCCCGACGGAATCACCTGGCTGGCGAATACGCTCGAGCGGATGCGGGATGCCGGCCGCACCATCCTGATGAGCTTGCACGGGGAGTCAGAGATTTCCGCGCTGGCGTCGCGCGCGGTTCGATTGGATGCAGGTTCGGTAGTTGCCGATACACGCACCGGCTCGGATATGCACGGGATTCTCAGTTTTGCGGGCGCATGAGGGGTTGAAAGTCAAAAGCTCCAAAGTTTGAAAAAGAAGAGAAGAGTTTAGCGTGCTTCAAGAAGCCATGTTTCCAGGGACGGGTGCAAATGGCAGCGCCTACGCCACTTGAGTGAGTGTCAAAACGATGGCACTGCTCGCGGACACCACCGTGTTGCTGGGGAAGGAACTTCGCACGGAGTTCCGTTCGCGGGAGCTGCTGACCACGACGGTCGTATTCATCCTGGTAGTAGTCGTGCTTTTCAGTTTCACGTTTGATCCCAGCGCCAGCGAGTCACGAAGGTTTGGCCCCGGACTTTTATGGCTTTCGTTTTTGTTTGCGGCTTCGCTGATGCTTCAGCCTTGTTTCTTGCGCGAGCAAAACAACGACACGCTGAGCGCGCTGCGACTGTCGGTGCGGGATCCGTTTTCGATTTTTCTGGCGAAGCTCAGCGCCAACACGTTGTTTTTGCTTTTGACGGAAGTTTTGATGCTGCCGATTTTTGCGGTTCTGTATAACGTGCATATCCTTGCGGTTTTCCCGCAACTGGTGCTGGTCTTGTTTTTGGGCAGCCTGGGCGTGGCGATTCCGGGCACGGCGTTTTCCGCGATTTCGGCGCAGGCGCGGATGCGCGAACTGATGCTGCCGCTGCTGCTGTTGCCGCTGCTGACGCCGGTTCTGATTGCCAGCACCGAAGCGACGGGCGCCCTTCTTGACGTGAACCCGGCCTTGCGGGTCGACTGGCTGGGATTTTTGGCCGGCTTCGACGTAGTTTTTTTGACCGCACTATGGCTTTTCGGCGAATATCTGTTGGAGGAATGAGATGAGGCGACCCCGCCAGCTGGAGACAAACCGTAAAGGAGGTGCGCTACGGTAAAGAGCATAATCAGATCGGTCATCGTCTTCCTTTTAATAGCCTTCACCGCCTATCTGGCGTTCTATTACGCTCCGCTCGAAAAGACCATGGGCGTGATCCAGAAGATATTCTACGTGCACGTTTCCTGCGCGTTTAGCGCCTTCGTGGCGTTTGGGACATGCTTCTACGCCAATCTTCGCTACGTGTTCACGCGCGAACCGCAATCAGACTGGCTGGGCGTGTCGGCGGCGGAAGTAGGGCTGGCATTTATTACCGTGGTACTGGTCACCGGACCGATTTGGGCGCATCCGGTGTGGGGAATCTGGTGGACTTGGGACGCCCGGCTGACGCTCACGTTTGTATTGGGCCTGCTCTATCTTTCCTATCTGCTGTTGCGGTCGATGGTTGAGGAGCCGGACAAGCGTGCGCTGTTTAGCGCGCTGTTCGGCATTTTTGCGTTTCTGGATGTGCCGCTAGTGTATTTCTCGATTCGTTGGTGGCGCACGCAGCATCCGCAACCGGTGATTCTGGGCGGGCCGGGTTCGGGACTGGAGCCGCGGATGCGTGTTTCTTATTTGCTGATGTGGGGCGCCCTCACAGGGCTGCTCATTCTGCTTTTAAGCGCGCGGTACCGGCTGGAAGCGCTGCGCGCCAGCGTGGACGAATTGCGAAGGGAGGCGGACGTTCGATGAAAAACCTGGATAGCGTGCTTGCGGCGTATCTTGCGGGCTGGGCCATTTTCTTTGTTTATTACATCTCGGTGGCCCAGCGGATGAGTACGCTGCGAGAAGAGGTAGAGCGGCTGAAGGCGCTGTTGAGCAAGGGGAAATAGCGCCCCTTTCTGACACACCGTTGGACGGAGCGATCTAGCCAAGATGGGGCGCAGCAGGCTGCGCCCCTACAACGACTTGCGGAGCCCAAAACGAATCCCAGAAAGGAGATATCAGCGTGGCAAGGAAGAAGCGTGTGGGGATCGTATTGTTCCAGCTTGGTGGACCGGATTCGCTCGAGGCCGTCGAGCCGTTTCTGCGGAACCTATTCCTGGATCCAGACATCATTCCGCTCGGGCCACTCGGTTTGTTGCGGCGTCCCATTGCGAAACTTATTTCTTCAAGACGTTCGATTCCCGTCGCGAAGAAGTACGCGGAAATCGGGGGCGGATCACCCATCGGAGCGCTTACCGAAAGGCAGCGCGTGGCATTGGTGGAAGCGCTGTCGCCGCATATCGAGCCCGTGGCGGTGACCGCCATGCGGTACTGGCACCCCCTGACAAGCGCAGCCGTGAACGGCCTGCGCAAAGCCGGGCCGTTGGATGAAATCGTCCTGCTGCCGCTGTATCCCCATTACTCCTACGCCACAACGCTCAGCAGTCTGAAGGAATGGCGGCGCGTGTATGGACAGCAGGATGGCGGACCTCCGGAACGCACAGTCGATCATTTCTATGATCATCCGCTGTATATTGCGGCGCTCGTCGAGAGGATTGGCTCGGTGCTGCGGCAATTCGCGGACAGCTCGCGCATTCATTTGGTTTTCAGCGCGCACGGGCTGCCGATGAGCCTGGTCGAGAAGGGGGACCCCTATCCGAAGCAGATTGAAGCAACCGTGCGTGCTGTCTGCGAGTTGGGCGCCAAGGAACACACAGCGTGGCCGAAGACGCACCTGCTTTGCTACCAAAGCCGGGTGGGTCCGGCGAAATGGCTGCAGCCAGCGCTCACGGAAACGATTGAGCGACTGGGGCGCGGAGGTGTGAAAGAAATGCTGGTGGTGCCCATTTCATTTGTGACGGAGCATATCGAGACGCTGCACGAAATCAATATCGAAGCGCGCGAGGAGGCAGAGAAGTGTGGAATCGCAACCTTCCGCATGATGCCGGCGGTCGGAGACTCGGCTCTGTTCATCGGCGCACTCAAGGACCTCGTCTTGCGCGCCGTGGGGATTGAAGCGGGACCCGCGTCTACGCCATTGGCTTCGGCGCAAATAGGCACTCTAAAGATTTGAGATTGCTGCTTTCTTTCCGCTTATTTATGTGTAGGCTGCCTGGGCGGGTTGACGTTAAGCACTTCGCGCGCCGTGGCGGCGTCTTCCCCGCGAACCAGAACCCGGACTCGCCCCTGGTCGCGTAGGCTATCAGTTGGGTCCGCTTCGACCGTTGCGACAATACCTGCCTCGAGAAGGGCGCCCTGCGCAAGATCGGCCTCAGCTCGCGTTCCGAATGTCTGAACCAGGACAAGCTCACTTTCGGGCGGCTGAAGTAATTGACGCGCGTCAATTTCATCTTCCTCGCGAACCAGGACCCGAAAACCGAGACCACTCCACGCGACATGAGGGCGCATACCGCCCACGGTGTCGGCCAGGATCATGGCATCGATGCCGGCGGATTCGAGCATGCTCTTGGCCAGTTCCGCTTCGCCTTGCGAAGCGAAGGCTTGCGCCAAAACGAGCTTGCTGTGATCCATGGCGTCATTATACGCCTGGATGCGATTACGAATCTGGATGTGCACTTCGACCCGCGTGAGGTCCGCCCCACGGGCCCAAAGAGTTGGGCTTCACAAAATCGCGGCGACTCAAGGTATAATTCGCCTTTGGGCCTTCGGGGATGACATCTACCTATCATTCGGGAATTCACAAATTTGCTGTTTTCACGGTTCTTTGGACCATCCTGCTGTTTGTCGCGGGCGCGCTCGTGACGTCCAAAGACGCAGCGCTTTCGGTAATCGACTGGCCGAAATCGCACGGAGTTTGGGTGCCCCGCTTAAGTTCGCTCCAGGGAGGGGATTTTTACGAGTTCTCGCACCGCTTTGTTGCTGGCGTTTTGGGAGTCCTCGTTCTGCTTTTGGCGGTATGGCTTCTCGTCAAAGAACGCCGCGTGTGGTTGCGCTGGCTTGGCGTGATTGCGGTGCTGGGCGTGGTGGTGCAGGCGATCCTGGGAGGCCAGGTGGTGATTCAGTTGCTGCACTACTGGCTGCCGGTGATTCATGCGTGTTTTGCGCAAATTGTTTTCGCCGCGGTGCTCGGCATTGCGGTGTTCACCAGCAAATGGTGGATTGCTGACCGGCCGCAACTCGAAGACAAAGGGGCGCCGTCAATCCACTCCGTTGCCATACTGAGTGCGGTCGTGATTTATTTGCAGGTGATTCTTGGCGCGGGGTTCCGGCACAAAGACATTCCCATCTGGCCGCATGCCGCCGGGGCACTGGTAGTTCTTGGCACGGTCACTTGGACCGCGGTAGCGCTGCGCAAGCGGTTTGGCGCCTCGCCGGAACTGGGTAAGGCCCGCATTCTGTTGCACGCCATTTTCGGGGTGCAATTTTTGCTCGGGCTGCTGGCATACTGGTCGCGCTTGACAACCGCGGAGGCGCCGCAACCGATGCCGCTGATGGTGTGGCTGACGGTGATTCACACGGTGGTGGGAGCGATTCTGTTTGCCTTTTCAGTGCTGGTGGTCTTAATGTGCTACCGCCTGGTGCCGCGCGGCGGGGAAGTGGCCGCGACCGAACCGCAGGTGACCGCAGGATGAGCACCGTCCCTAGCGTTGGCCTCACACTCGCTTCGCGCGCCAATGCCTACGTGGCGCTCACCAAGCCGGACGTATCCTTCCTCGTTTTAATCACCACGGCGGCCGGGTATTACATGGGCGTGCGCGGGCCGGTGGGCTGGCTGCACATGAGCCACGTGATTTTCGGGACGCTGCTGATTGCCGGGGGAACTGCGGCGCTGAACCATTATGTGGAGCGCGAGTCCGACCGCTATATGCGGCGGACCGCTTCGCGGCCGTTGCCGAGCGGCGTGCTGCAACCTGGGCAGGCGCTAGCGTTCGGCATGGCGCTGGCGATTGCGGGAGCCGTTGATCTTTACCTGGCAGCGGGGATCCTCGCTTCGGGTCTTGGCGTTTTAACGTGTCTCAGCTATTTGCTGGCGTATACGCCCCTCAAAAGGCGCACGGTTTGGGCAACGTTTGTTGGGGCATTTCCGGGCGCGGTCCCGCCGTTAATTGGCTGGGCGGCAGCCGCGGGGTCTCTCGATCGCGCAGCGTGGCTGCTGTTCGGGATTCTGTTCTTGTGGCAATTTCCGCACTTTTACGCCATTTCCTGGATGTACCGCGAAGATTACGCGCGCGCGGGAATCCTGATGTTGCCCGTGGTAGACAGGGAGGGCAAACGCACGTTCCGGCAAATTATTCTTTATGCCGCGGCGCTTGTGGGCGTGAGCCTGCTTCCTGCCGTCGTTGGCCTGGCCGGAGTGGTTTATTTCTTCGGAGCCCTGGTAGTGTGCACGGGGCTAGTGCAGGTTTGCCTATGGGCGGCAAGCAACAAAACCAACGCGCGCGCGAAATGGCTCATGCACGCTACGGTATTGCACATTCCTTTGCTGCTGGGGCTGATGGTCTACGATAAACTACCGCGGTGACCTTAGTCGTAAGTCGTGAGTTTTGAGTTCTAAAGACAAGAAGAGAGAAGACGGCGCCACCCCGCTTTTATGGGCCTAGCGCGGCTTTACGCCGTTGTTATTGCAGGATATTCCGCATAAGGACGTGAATCCTGATGATCTCCAACGCGGCGGTGAATGCAAGCCTGAACGGGCTGAGCGGGATTCTGCTGGCGTGCGGGTATCTGGCGATCCGCGCGGGCAAAAAGGATGTGCATAAGGCGTTCATGTTGTCAGCGGTCGGCGTATCGTTGCTTTTCTTCATTTCCTACGTGACGTATCACGTTCGCGTGGGGAAAGTGGTTCTCTTTCAGGGGCAAGGCCGGATCCGCCCGGTGTACTTCACGCTGCTGACGTCGCATACGATCCTCGCTGCTGCGATTGTGCCGTTGATTATCGTGACGCTGCGTCGCGCGTGGCTACGGAGATTCGACAAACATCGCTTGATTGCACGCTGGACGCTGCCGTTGTGGTTCTACGTCTCGGTGACCGGAGTGATCATCTATTTTATGGTCTACCAGATTTATGCCCCGAAGTAGAGAAGTAGAAACAAAATACCTGGGGAGCGCACCATGAAACTGTGATGTACCTCAACTCCGGGCGTGAACTCAACCCTAAAGTCACAAGGGAGCCGCTAAAGCGCGCCCCTCGAACTCCGCCCGGAGATCAAAACTGCTCGTTGTCGTCTTGGCGGAAGCCGGGAGGGACCAGGGCGCCAGTCTGCGGGGAGCGGACGGCTTGGCGCGTGCCGGCTTTGGGGAAGACGATGTGCCAGAAGTCGGTGTTTGGCGAGGTAAAGCTGACCCCCACGAAGCGCCGTTCCCGCTTCTCTCGCAGAGAGGTAACGTGGCAATCGACGGACTCGGCTGTCATCTCGTTGAAAAGACGGACGTTCTGGCCAGGGATGAGGGGCGTGTCCATAAGCAGAAGAGCCCCGTGGGCGCTCACGACATAGGTGGCGGCTTGCAGGTCAATCGTTTCGCCTTCAGGGAGACGACAGCGCACCTTCACGGGAATCTGAAGAGGAAGGCGAACCGTGCGCCGACGCTCCGGGTAATGGGTTCTCTGCATAGAAAGCCTTGGAAAGGACGGTCCCCAACTTCGCGACTATGCTGCCACGAAATGTGACCGAAGACAAGGAAAATAATGATTTGGCGGCTGGTACTTACTTTGACCGAGGGGAATCCTTACATTTGGGGGCTTACTTGGACGTTATTGCGCCCAGGGCGTCCAAGACGGCATTCGTGAACTGCTCGGTATTCGCCTTCCCGCCGACGTCCCGTGTTGTGTAGATGCCTTCCTGGTACGTTTTTAGCAGGGCGGCCTGAATCCTCTCCGCAGCAACATGTTCCCCGATGTGATCGAGCATCAAAAGGGCGCTCATCAGCAGGGCCGTGGGATTTGCAAGCCCCTTGCCGGCGATGTCCGGGGCGGTGCCATGGACGGCTTCAAACATGGCGCAATCATCGCCAATGTTGGCGCTGGGAACTACGCCCAAGCCGCCTACGAGGCCGGCGGCGAGGTCACTCATCACGTCGCCATAGAGATTGGGCAGCAAAAGCATGTCAAACTGCAACGGGTCCATCACCATTTGCATGCAGGCGTTGTCAACGATTAATTCCTGGTACTGAATTTCCGGGAATTGCGCGGCCACGGTGCGAACAGAACGCAAAAACAGGCCGTCCGACATCTTCATGATATTGGCTTTGTGGATGGCGTGAATCTTCTTGCGCCCGTGGCGCCGAGCATAATCAAAAGCAAAGCGCGCAATGCGTGTGGAAGCTTTTTCCGTAATGATTTTCAGGCTTTCCACGACGCCGGGGACGACTTCGTGCTCAAGGCCGGAGTACAAATCCTCGGTGTTTTCGCGGACGATCGTCAGATCCACGCCTTCAAAGTGGGATTTCACGCCGGGGATGTTTTTCACCGGCCGCAGATTGGCGTAAAGATCCAGCGACTTGCGAAGCGCCACGTTGACGCTGGGCGCGCCTCCGGCAATAGCTGTTGCCATGGGGCCTTTCAGGGCCACGCGGTTGCGGCGCACGGAACGGATGGCTTCCTGATTTACGCGCTGGTTGTGGTCGGACGGGCCGGCGGCTCGCCCGGCGATTTCCTCCCATTCGATCTGCACGCCTGCGGCTTCCAGAATGCGGCGCGTGGCACGGGCCACTTCCGGGCCGATGCCTTCGCCGGGAATGAGCGTAACTTGATGCTTCATGGTTGCATCTCATTGTAAGCGAGGCGTTTGCGGATGTCGAAACGCTCGAAGAAGGTGTTTTCGATACAATACCAGCGATGCAGCAGTTGCGAGGTTTTGCTATAATGTAATTTGAGTTTAGCGTCCCCGGGAATGCCGAGGGCGCGGAGGACAAAGTAATATGCTAAGTTTGACGCCCTTTGCGAGTTCCAAAGTAAAGGAAATCATGAACCTGCAGAGCCCGGTGCCGGCCGCGCTTCGCGTGGCGGTGGTGGGCGGAGGCTGCTCCGGTTTTCAGTATCACATGGCGTTCGAGAACAATACGACGGAAGCAGACCAGATTTTCGACTTTGACGGCTTGAAGGTGGCCGTGGATCAGATGAGCTCGATGTACTTGGACGGGGTCGAGATCGACTATATCGAGACGCTGGAAGGCGCAGGATTCAAGTTCAACAATCCGAACGTGAGGAGCACCTGCGGCTGCGGGAGCTCGTTCAGCGTTTAATGTTCGAGACGGCGGGGTAACTCCGCCGCTACACCTTTCTCTGGCTCCTGGACGATAATGTTCAGGAGCCTTTTTTATGCCCACCAGTCAAACAGAATGGGATGCCAAGCATAGCTTGGCGGCGAAGGAAGCTGCTGAGCCACCAGTGGGGATTCTGACCGAGCTGTGGCCGCTACTGCCTCTAGGCGCCGCGCTGGACTTGGCCTGCGGCAGAGGCCGAAACGCGCTCTTCCTGGCCGAGCACGGGCGCCACGTGACGGCCGTGGATTGGTCTGCGGCTGCACTGGACATTCTGGAAGAGCGAGCAGGGACTCTCAAGATTCCCGTCAGACGCATTCCGAGGATGGATGAAGGGAAACAGCCGACGCGCGCGGGAATTGATCTGCTGCAAGCAGATCTCGAGAGCGTGAAACTACCAGCGAGTCGCTACGCGCTTATTCTCTGCGTACGATACCTGCAGCGGCCGCTGTTTCCACAGATTTGCCGGGCGCTGTGTCCGGGAGGAATGCTGCTGATGGAGACGTATACCAAAGCGCAGCTGGAATTTTCCGGGGGACCGCGGGATCCCGCGCACCTTCTAGATAAAGGTGAACTGAGGAAAGCTTTTCCCGAATTGGAGACGATTTTTTACCGCGAGTTGCGCACGGAGCAGGGAATTGCGAGCTTAGCCGCGAGGAAGGCCGGCGGCAACAATCGCGACTCGATTGGCGACTAGCGACTCACGTCCTCCTGCTATAGAAGTTCGGCCCATCCCGAGAGGGCGCACGGCAAGAAAAGCGGAGGGCTGCCGCACTCCAAAGGACTTCTTCGCAAGAATTTTGCATGGCGCTGTCGGTTTGCAATCTTGGGTCACAGTTCGTATGCTTTAGTTCGAGCATGAAAATAGCTCTCGCTCAGTTCAATCCTACAGTCGGAGACTTTGCAGGGAATTCGGCTCGCATCTTGAGCCTTTCGGCGCAAGCGCACGAACGTGGCGCCGGGCTAGTGGTATTTTCCGAGCTCTGCTTGTGCGGGTACTTTCCTTTGGACCTTCTCGAGCGCCCGGCTTTTGTCGAGCGAAATCACCAGCAATTGAAAGAACTCGCGGCCAAGATTCCAGTGCCATCGATTGTTGGTTATGCGGGGCGCGTTAAGAATGGAACGGGGAAATCCATCGCCAACAAAGCGGCGTTGATTTGCGCGGGGCGCGTGGTTTTCGAGCAGAGCAAGATGCTGCTACCGACCTATGACGTGTTCGACGAAACGCGTTACTTTCAGCCAGCGGACCGGCAATACGTGTTTGGTTTAGACGGCGAACAACTGGGAATCACGATCTGCGAAGACGTGTGGAACGACAAGAACTTTTGGGCCAAGCCCATGTACGAGCGCGACCCGGTCAGCGAAATTGTGAGGCAGGGAAGTACGGTATTGCTGAACCTCTCGGGTTCGCCTTATGCCCTCGACAAGCGCGCACTGCGCTTCGAGATGCTGCGGTCGATTGCGCTGACGCACAAACGGCCGGTCATTTACGTCAATCAGGTGGGGGGCGACGACAGCTTGGTTTTCGACGGCGCGAGCATTGCGCTTACCGCGGATGGCAAGGTGGCGGCTCAGGCGAAAGCATTTGAAGAAGACCTGGTCATCTTCGATACCGCAACGGGAAAGGGCGAAATCCATGAGCTGCCGCACGAGGAGATTGCTTATGCGTATCGCGCCCTGGTAACCGGGACGCGCGACTATGTGCGCAAATGCGGCTTCAAGAAAGTGCTTGTGGGGCTGAGCGGAGGCATTGATTCGGCGGTGGTTGCAACGATTGCGGTGGACGCCCTGGGCGTGGAAAATGTGCTGGGCGTTTCGATGCCCGGGCCTTTCTCTTCGCCCGGGAGCAAATCGGACGCGCAAACGGTAGCGAAGAACCTGGGGATTCAATTCCTCACCCTGCCGATTACCGATGTGTTTGAGAGTTACAAGAAGGCGCTGGCTCCGGCGTTCGGTGAACGCCCCATGGATGTCACGGAAGAAAACATTCAAGCGCGCATTCGAGGAAATTATTTGATGGCGCTGTCCAACAAATTCGGGTCCATGGTGCTCAGCACGGGAAACAAATCGGAGATTGCGGTCGGTTATTGCACACTGTACGGCGACATGGCCGGAGGATTGGCCGTGATTTCGGACGTGCCGAAATTGATGGTATATGAATTGGCGCGATGGATTAACCGCGAGAGGGAAGTGATCCCCCGATCGACGATCGAAAAGCCGCCTTCGGCAGAGCTGCGGCTGAATCAGAAAGATGAGGACAGTTTGCCTCCCTATGAAGTACTGGACCGCATCCTGAAGGCTTATATTGAGGATTTGCGAAGCCCTGAGGAAATTGCCGACCATTATGGGCTGGACCTGAAACTGGTCCAAGAGATTGCGCTGCGCGTCGATCACAATGAGTACAAACGCAAGCAAGCAGCTCCGGGGCTGAAAATTACGTCGCGGGCATTTGGGTTTGGGCGGCCGTTTCCGATTGCACAGAAATTCATTCCGTAGGGGAGTTGAAAGTTAAGAATTGAAACAGGAAGCAGAACGAGCAGCACAGGCAACAAATTCGATTAGGCGCTAGGAGGCTCGCGTTAGGCATCCCCAGGCAGCAACGCGCCCGCGGGCCGCCCGCGCCAGAAAAATCAGATGAGGTCCTTTGTGAAGACACTTCTAAGGCTCAGTATAGTCCTGACAGCGTTCCTGGTTGGTTTGCCGTTGCAGGCCCAGCAACCCCAACCGGTTGCGGCCACAACGGCTTCAACGGCCCCACCTCAGACACAGAAGAATATCGAAGCCTATTTGCGAAATCTCTATGCCTTCGGGCCGGATGTGAAATTGACCGTTGGACCGCTGAACGAATCGGCAGTAGAAGGAATTCTCGAATCCGAGATTACTGTGACCATGGGAGAGCAAAAGCAAAACGCCAAATTCTACGTGAGCAAGGACGGGAGATATCTTTTTCGCGGCGAGCTCTCCGATATGACCAAGGATCCCTTGGCCGAGAACCTGGCGCAGATTCGCATGACCGACGCGCCAGCCCTCGGTGATCCCAAGGCCCCGGTGACCATCGTGGAATACTCGGACTTTCAGTGCCCCGTGTGCCGCAGTCTACATGACACGCTGCGAGGCCTCCTGCCGAGCTACGGCCGAAAGGTGAGAGTAATCTTCAAGGATTTTCCGCTCGAAAAGCTCCACCCATGGGCGCGCACTGCAGCCATCGCCGGCCGCTGCGCGTATCAGCAAAAACCCGAGGCCTTCTGGAAGCTGTATGACCTGATTTACGACAACCAGGAGATCATTTCCGCGGAGAACGCCTGGACCAAGATGACGGACTATGCCGTCCAGGCCGGCCTGGAGCAGGGCGCTTTTAAGAGCTGCATGGCCAGCCCCGAAGCCGCGGCCGCGGTTAACGCCAGCCAGGCCAATGGTGAAAAGCTGGAAGTCAACAGCACGCCAACCGTCTTCGTCAATGGGCGCCGCATGGTTGGTGCGGACGAGCATCTACTCCAACAGTACATCAACTACGAACTCGCCAAATCGAGCGCGAGCAAAACAGCAGAAAAAAGGTAATTGACCCTCGCAAAACGGAAGGGCCGGGGGAGCGCAGGGAAGCCGAGAAGGGAAAGCGGTTTGTGGACCTGCTTCCTGAGGGCGGCCCCGTGCGACGCATTTATTAGTTAACATAATATTCCTTATCGGACGCAGACGGTCAGGCCTGGCCTTTGCGTTTCCACAACTTTCTTCGGCAACCGCTTAACGGTCTTGCCGGGACGGGCTTACGGTCGGACGGCCGTGACGAGCCAAGGTAAATAGCCTGCTAGGTGCATGGAAGGAATTCTTCACGTCGTTATTATTTAATGTTGTAATCGCGAGAAATCGCCGGTATGCTAGGCGCAACTCGCTTGGCCAGCGTACACAGTGTATGTTGACTTTGGGCGGCGCAGAAGAAGCGCCGCCCTGCTTGTTTTCCGTCTGACACCGAAAAGACCTCGAGCACGGCGTGCTAGCCGCGCGTTTTTTCTGACGGGACAGGCGGCGGTAATTCCCGTGCCGCCCCGTTGAAGGCTTTGAGCTTCCAGTTGTTCAGCGCACTTCCCTGCACCGGGACGCAATAGCCCCCCTTGCCGTTCCAGCTGTCAGCAAAGACCTGGATATAGCCGGCCACGAACAACATTGTGTCTCCCGCCACCTGCCCGGACGCCGGGGCTGCGCGAAACCTGCGAAAATCCCCTTGACAATCCCTAGCTTGTACGCTATTGTGCAAATCCTTAGAGTTGTACGAAATTGTACAAGTTCTAGTATTTGTACAGTACCGTACAAATCAGAATCGCTTGCGAAGCGGTGGCCCTATGCCTTCCGAAACCTACGCTGTGGTGATCGCCGACGTGCTGGCTTCGAGTGCCCGCAAGGACCTGCGCGCCCTACTGGGCAAGAAGTTAGCGGACGCATCTGAGAGGCATCTGCGGCAGAAGCTCATCCGCCTGCCCTATAGCGTGACCGCCGGCGATGAATTTCAGACCATTACCGCGGAGCTGCCCTCGCTCCCCGCCTTGCTTCTGGACCTGCGCGCCACGCTTCAGCCGTTACCCCTCCGCGTGGGCGTCGGCATCGGTGAAGTTGCCGACCGCATTCAGCCGCCGGTCAACCGGCTCACCGGTGAAGCCTTTCAATTCGCGCGCTGGGCGCTGGAAAAGGTCAAGGCCAACAGCCTCTTTAAATTCGAGGTCCTGACCGCCTTTGCCTCGCACAATGAGCCCTTCATCCACACGATCAACCTGCTTTACGGCTTGCATGACACACTGATGTTGCAGATCACCGCGAAACAGTGGGAGACTATCCGCCGCTTCCTGGACCACCCGGCGCTCGAACAAACCGCCAAGCGGCTGAAGCTGGACGTTTCCACGGTTTCGCGAAATCTGAAACGGGGATACTATTGGCAACTCGCCGAAACTGTTAAAGTAGCCGGGGCGTTCATCGAGCGCGCTTTTCGTTAGCTGCCGTTAGTTGCACAAAAACGTACAAATCGGGGAATTTGTACAAAACTATGCAAATCCTCTTCCGGGCGTTTCTAGCCATTTATTTGGCTCATCTGCTGACCGATTTCGTTTTTCAGACGCACCGGCTCGTCGAACAAAAGCGCCATGGCCAGTTGTCCGCCTATGTTTTCCATGGTCTGACGCACTATCTTTCTGCAGTCCTCCTAGTCAGCTTCTTCCTGGCGGGATCCGGTTTATGGTTGCGCACGCATCTGGTTCTTTTGGCCCTCACGCTCGTTCATTTGCTCATCGATTTCGCCAAAATCCAATTCACCAAGAAAGCTCCTCTCAACGACGGCGCCGCCGCGTATGTTTCCGACCAGTTTCTCCATTTTCTGAGCGTTGCGTTCGCCGCCTGGTTTCTCTCGCCCGGCCTGCCCTTTGCGGAAGTGGCCGCGCTGCTTGGTCGAGGGCGCGCCGTTCCGAGCAGGCTGCTTTTTATTCCTGTCATTTACGTCGGCGTGATTTTTGGCGGCGGCTATTTGATTCGCGCTCTCACCCGCCCTCTCGCGCAAAGCGTGCATCTTGACCCGCCGGAAAAGCGCAACGAACCCATGCAAAACGCCGGACTCTACATCGGCTGGCTCGAGCGCTTTTTGTTGCTCACGGCCCTCCTGCTGCAATCTCCGGGCACCACCGGGCTGATCCTTGCTGCCAAAGCCATTGCCCGTTATCCGGAGTTTAAATCCGAACATTTTGCAGAATATTTTCTGATCGGCACGCTTCTGAGCTTCTCGATCGCGGTAATGGGCGGGGCCATTCTTGCGCGCGTGGTCCTGGGCCAATTCCATGTCGCGGGCTGAATTTCCACAGAATCTTTGCTGATGGGTGCTGTTTCCCTTGGCAATTTTGTTAGAATTCCCCCGTGGAAACCTCGACGGTTTCGCCGCGGCTTGCCATCATTCAGCTGCACCCGATCAAGTCGCTCGACCCGGTGCAGGTCAAGGAAGCGCGTGTCGGCCCTGGCGGCGGGCTGGAATTTGACCGCGCCTGGGCTCTCTACTCCGGCGACGGGCAATGGGTGAACGGCAAGCGCACTGCGGCGGTTCACCTAATTCGTGCTGCGTACGCCCCGGACCTCAGCTCCGTCACGCTTTCTGTTCCCACGAATCGCGGCAGCACTCCCACCAAGACGTTTGACTTTCCGGGCGGCTCGGCCGATGCCGCACAATGGTTCAGCAAGTTCTTCGACCAACCCATTACGGTGCGTTATTCTCCCGAAGGTTTTCCTGACGACACCGTCGCCAATGGCCCTACGATCATCTCCACCGCGTCGCTCGACGCGATTGGCACCGTATTCCCCGGGCTCACCGTCAGCGATATGCGCCTGCGTTTTCGCACCACGCTGGAAATCGATGGCGTACCGGCCTTTTGGGAAGACCAGCTTTTCGCCGCAGACAAGAATGTTCTCGTGCCGTTTCGCATCGGCGAAGTGCAGTTCGAGGGCAGCAATCCCTGCGTGCGCTGCCCTGTCCCTCCGCGCAATCCGCAAACCGGGGCAATCATTCCTGGCTTTCAGAAACTCTTTTCCGACTATCGCCGCAGCCACATCCCGAACTGGACTCCCGAGGCGCGCTTCGACCATTACTACCTCCTAGCCACGAACACGCGCGTCGCCAAGTCAGAGGCCGGCAAGGTCCTCCGCGTCGGAGACCCGGTTGTAGTTGGCTGAATCAGACAAACTTCGGATTTGGTTTCAGTCTCTTTACAGAGGGAGGATGGCCTTTTTTATCGCATCCAATTTATGTTGCGCGATAATGGTGTCCTTCTGGTTAAAAACAACCGGCGGCTCGTACCGCGCGGTGCGGCTCTCATTTAGCAAATCCCGGTAATCCCGACGAATCCGCTTCAATTTTGCGCTTCTTTCTACGTAAGTGAGACGAGCGGCATGCGTTGGCGGGTGGACACCCAAAGTTGCCAAATAGGCATCCACATATTGCAACGCGGAATAAAATATCCCGGTCAGTTTCCAATCAAAGAACGGATTATCCGTGGACTGTGCGAAGAACTCGTTGTGTTGCGCTCGTGCGAGATGGTCGTCCTTGCTGGGCAAAACGCATCACCTCTCAAACACAATTTTGCCCACCTTGCTAATGAGGTCGTCAAGCCTGCGATTCATTCTAGCTAGAACGTGAAAATCAAATCTCACACCAGGATAGATCGCCATGATTTCTTCTTCTCGAGCATAAACCTTGTCTCGAATCGCTGCATCGCGCTCATTAACAACAGAGATCACGCGAAACTCGCCATCCGCGTTGCGCTCAACGATAACTGCTTCGATTTCGGGAACCAGAGACAATTCAATTTGAAGGCATGCCTCTATGCTGAATATGGGCCTGCTCGAGACAGACGGGCGTTGCGGTTCCACGTTAACAACTGCGCTTTTCTCGCTGCTAAAGAACGGAAAAGCGGACGCGGCTTGGTTGTTCCAATTGGTTGTTTCAATCATGCTCTTTTTTTCAATTGATCGGGGACGTCTGTCGCCACAACGTTGGATGCATTCACCATGTACATGGGATCACCGTTCGGGAGGTACTCGTCCAGTCTAATAACGCTCGCAACCACCGCTTTCATTCGGAGTTTTGTGCCGTCGGCGAGAATGTAGGTATTCCACTTTTCGCCGCCATCTGGCTCGAAATCAACTTCTTCTCCCATAATTTCTCTCCCGCCGATATTGTACTTTTTCTTCATCGGGGGAACGGCAATCTCCTTTGTTGATTTGAGCCTGCAATAAGTATCACACAGAACAGCAGCCCGGCAATGAGAACGTCGTACCGCTCATCCTGCTCGTAAGGGCACCTGTCTTTTGTCGCTTGAGCCCAGAACGTGGCCCGCTCTTTCCTACGGCACGAGTTCGGAAAACAACTAACTGAAGGAGGAATCAGCGAAAGGAAGTTGCTGGGACGGCGGCGCCCTTTTCGAGGAGTTGCTCTTTGCGGTAAACCAGAGAATTGATGTCGTACGTGGCTAGTTCAAAGCCGTGCCCATGCGTGATCGCATCCGTGGGACATGCTTCCACGCAATAGCCGCAGAAGATGCACCGCGAATAATCAATGTTATACACCTTCGCATAACGCTCTCCCGCCGAGATGCGCTTCGCGTCCGTGTTTTCCGCCGCTTCGATGTAAATGCAATTAGCAGGACAAGCCGCCGCGCACAGGAAGCACCCGACGCACTTCTCCAGCCCATTTTCGTCGCGGTGCAGCACATGAATCCCGCGATACCTGGCCTGAAAATGCACCGGCTCATGCGGGTAGTTCTCCGTGACCGTCTTCCGGAAGATATTCCGGAACGTCACGCTGAAGCCCTTCACCAGTGCCTTGAACGTCTCGCTCATTTCACGCAGTACAGATGGCATAACACAGCAGTCTAACAAAGCGCACAGAGCCCGGCAAATGACCTAAACTGCGGCTTTCACAAAAACCAGCTCACTGTTTCAGGGATTGCGCGATCTGTTTCCCATGAAACCGCCCATTCTCAATGAAAATTTCTCCCGTGTGGCGGCCTCCAATCACAACTCCCGCCAGGTGAATTCCCGGCACATTGCTTTCGAGCGTCTCCGGATTCAGCGCCGGCTTTTTAGTCTCCGGATCCAGCTTCACACCGATGCTTTCCATGAACGAAAAATCTGGGTGATACCCCGTTAGCGCGAACGCCTGTTTTGCGGGAAGGCGCCTCGTATGCGCATGATTTTCCACCACCACTTCATCGCTCGTGATCTCCTCAACCCGCGTGTTCAATAGCGCCGTGATCTCGCCGGCCTTGATGCGATTTTCGATGTCCGGCCGCACCCAGTATTTGATTGTCGAGCCTAATTCTTTCCCCCGATGCACGAGGGTGACCCGCGCGCCATTCCGATATAGGTCCAGTGCCGCTTCCACCGCTGAATTTTTCCCGCCAATCACCACCACGTCCTGCTTCCAAAACGGATGCGGCTCGGTGTAGTAATGCGAAACATGTGGCAGTTCCTCGCCCGGTACGCCAAGCATGTTCGGCAGATCATAGTAGCCTGTGGCCACGGCAATCTTTTTCCCTCGATACCTTTCCTGCGCGCCCTTTTCCGTCTTGGCCACTACCGTGAACTTCCCGTCGTTTCCGTCAACATGCAACACGCGCTCGAACAGACGCAATTCCAATTCATAGTGCTCCGCGGCCTTTCGGTAGTATTTCAGCGCCTCCACGCGTGTGGGCTTTTCCGCCGCGCTCACGAGCGGGAGGTCCCCAATTTCCAGCAGTTCCGGCGTGGTGAAAAACACCATGTTCACCGGATAGTGGTAGAGCGAGTTGCACAGGCAGGCCTTGTCAATCACCAGCGGCTGCATGCCAGCGCGTTTCGCTTCGATGGCGGTCGCCAGGCCGGTTGGCCCTGCGCCGATACAGATAATGTCGTAGGTTTTCATCACAATTTGAGTTTGCCGCGAGGCGCCAAGAATTGCAATTCGGTGGAATTATTGCCTTATGGGGGACTCCAGGATTTCCTGCAGTTCTTTCTTGAACGACTCGAGTTCCCGCACTCTCTCTGGCGTCGCTTCCACTTCCCTTTTCTTCCAAACAAATACCTCGCCAGATCCTCTCTTCAACTTTACGCTGAAGTTTCCGTCAACCAGGTAAGTGGGAGGCGCTAACAATTTCAGTCCACCATTTGGAACTGGCGCCAGCGCAGCCACGCAATCGCCCTTTCTCATGCACATTGCATTCTCGTAAGGCGGAATCGCAAGCGCGCGGAAGCCGGCTTCGACCAGCCGCTCCATCAGCTGCATTTGGCGCGGAGAAAGCTCTAGCATTTCACAGCTTCATGGTGACCGGGATTACAACAGCTTCGCAAGCAACTTGCAGCTAAGCGGCGGTAGTATCCGCCTCGGAGGAACTTCCTTCCAACTGTCGAAGAATCTCGCGCAGAGTCGAAATCAGCTCGTCGCGCGAAACATGGCTCTTCTTGAATTGAATCCGGAACTTGAAGGTTTCGCTCGGCGGCTCAAATTGAAAGATGAACGGCCTCGGGCGCTGTGGTCCAGTTTTCTCTTGCCGGCGCTCCCGCCGCGCTTCGTCGCGAGTCAATCCGCCCTGCAGAATGCGCTGAAACATCTCGACCATTTTCTTCTCCGTCGGTTGCCGCGCAATCTGCAGCAGAAGCGATTTTGAACTGATTCCGTGATCCATGCATCTCCTACGCAGCGATTCCGGAATGTTCCGCAGCGAAAGCGTCTCCGTCACCGAAGAACGCGCCCGCCCGATTTTCTTCGCGATGTCCTCGTGCGTGTACTCAAACTGCGTGCTCAGTCGGTGCAAACCCTCCGCTTCTTCAAACGGCGTCAGGTCTTTGCGCTGGATATTTTCGATCAGTCCCAGCTCCAGCGTCTCCGCGTCGTCGGCCATTTTCTCGATGCACGGCACCTCGCGCAATCCCGCCGTGCGCGCCGCATGGTATCGCCGCTCCCCCGAGATGATGTAGTAGCAGTCTTCGCGCGGCACGTAGCGCACCAGCAGCGGCTCCAGCACGCCTTTCTCGCGCACCGATTCGGTCAGCTCGCGCAAATCCCCCAGCGCTTTGCGCGGCTGGTCCGGGTTCGGGCGAATCTGATCCAGCCGGATCATCCGTCCGACCGCCGCCCCGCTGTAGCTTGTTAGCGATTCTACGTAGTGCGCGTCATGCCGCATCTTCAGCGTGACTGGCAACCCGATCCTCTTCGACACGTTGGATAACCTCCCCCGCAAGCTTCTTGTACTCGACGGCCCCGGGCGATTTCGGTGCAAACGTAAAAATTGTTTCCTTGTACGCCGGACTTTCTTCGAGCCTCACGTTCTTGGTGATTTTCGTTTTAAACAGCACTTCGCCGAACACGCTGCGGATTTGTCCGTGCGTGTCCTTGGAGATGTTCGTCCGCTTGTCGTACAGCGTGATCACCACGCCGAGCACTTTCAGCCCGGGATTCGGCCGCGCGCGAATGCGCTCGTACGTTTCCAGAAGATCGTCCGTGCCTTCGATCGCGAAATACGCCGCCTGGATCGGAACGAGCAAATGCGTCGCAGCCACCAGCGAATTCACGGTCAAAATCCCGAGCGAAGGCGGAGTATCGACGATCACGTAGTCGTAATCCTTTTCCACCGGCGACAGCGCATCTTTCAGCCGGAACGGCGCGTCAAATTGTCCCGCGAGTTGCTGTTCCAGCTTCGCCAACGCCAGCCGGCCGGGGCACAAAAACAGGAGTGGATCCTTCGTCGGTTTGATGACCGTGGCAATTCCCACCCGGCTGTCGCTCAGCACCTCGAACATCGAAGAGGAAATTTCTCCTGCGTCATAAAAGGCGATGGTGGTATTTGCTTGGGGATCGAGATCGATGAGGAGGGTTTTCTTTTCGCGATTGGCCAGCGCCGCTGCCAGATTAATTGCAGTTGTTGTCTTGCCTACGCCACCTTTTTGATTCGCAATCGTGATGATGGCAGTCATCTTCTTCTGCCTCCGCCCGCTTGCCCCAGCCAGGAGGCCTGTCCTCGCCAGTGGCGAAGGGCGCGCGCACGAGCAAGCTGCGATCTGGCAACTGGGTTCCTATATATGGGTGTTGCCTCCTAAAAACCCCCAAGGCCTGGGTCAACTCTACGTTCCCAACCCGCGCGTTGCAAGGAAAAAGTACAAGATTCTTTATTTTTTGCAGGGGTGTGGAAAATTCCGAGTTCCGATCGGACCGGAAACTCATATCTGCCTTGCGGTTTCCCTACTTCGCCAGTGCCCGGGAACGCCGGTTTGGCGTACCTACCCTTCCGCCCGTACGGCTTTCCCATCTTCGTCGCACGCGATGGCTGCCCGCCGGTAACGCCCTATCCGCTCGAACAGGGCTCCCCGAAAAGCACAGGACGAGCATGGCTGCGGCAATTTGCTTGACCCTCCGCATTAGCTCCTCCTCATCCCGATCACGATACAAGCCCAAGCTACGGTCAAGCATCCGAAGCACGCCATCGTAGGGGCAAAGCCCTCCGAAAGAACTATAAGAACTGTCTCCGTAAGATGGATACCGTCCAGGCCTTTCCCCTGGAAAGATGAGTCACGTCCTTTATTTGCTCCCCGTGCCGCCCCCGCTTACACTCTCTTCGCCCCGCGCGCGCACATGATCAGCTTCCAGGCACTTCGCGACGAACTTCGACCCACGATCCGGCTCGCTTTGCCTTTGGTTCTCGCCGAAATCGGCTGGATGAGCATGGGTATTGTGGACACGATCATGGTCGGCCACCTTCCTGACAGCGCCCGCGCCATCGGTTCGGTCAGCATCAGTTCCAACCTTTTCAATGTCCTGGCCTTCTTCGGCGGCGGCCTTCTCATTGGCCTCGATACCCTTGTCGCGCAAGCCTTCGGCGCTGGCAAGCGCGAAGACTGTCACCGCTCCCTCATCAACAGCATTTATCTCAGCATTGTCATGACGCCTTTCCTGATGACGCCCGTGTGGTTTTTCAACCCCCTTCTTCGCCGTTTGCACATCGACCCGCAAGTCTCGGCCCTCGCCGTCCCTTACATGAAGGCGCTGGCCTTCGGTCTTTTCCCGCTCTTGCTGTACTTCGCTGTTCGCCGGTGCCTGCAAGCCATGAACATGGCACAACCCATTGCTTTCGCGCTGGTCAGCGCCAACATCATCAACGCCTTCTTCAACTGGATTCTCATTTATGGCAAATGGGGCGCGCCCAGGATGGGCGTGGTCGGCTCAGGCTGGTCGACGGCCATTTCCCGCGTGTATCTGGCCGCGGTGCTGGTGAGCTATCTTCTTTGGTACGACCGCCGTCATCGCACCGAACTCCTGAAAACGCCCGTCAACATCGATTTCCTTCGCATTCGCCGCCTCATTTCTCTCGGCCTGCCCGCGGCTGTGCAGATTACGCTCGAAATCAGCGTGTTCGCTCTTGCCACGGCCCTGATCGGCCGCTTGGGAGCGGTGGCCCTCGCCAGCCATCAGATCGCGCTCAATACCGTTGCGTTCACCTACATGGTTCCTCTGGGAATTTCGTCCGCTGCCGCCGTTCGCGTTGGCCACGCCATTGGGCGCGGCAAGCCCGCTTCCGCGGGAGACGCTGGGTACACCGCCATCTTTCTTGGCGCTGGATTCATGACCCTTGCCGCGATTGCGTTGTTAGTCTTTCCCCGTTGGATCGCGCGCATGTACACGCCGGACGAAACGGTCATTCGCGGCACTTCCCTCCTCCTGATCGCAGGCGCTGCGTTTCAATTGTTCGACGGGATTCAGACCGTGGCCACCGGCGCTCTGCGCGGAGCAGGCGACACGCGCACGCCGATGGTTTGCCACTTCACGGCTTATTGGGTGATTGGTCTGCCGCTCGGCGCGTGGCTGTGCTTCGCGCGCCACTGGGGCGCGTTTGGGATTTGGTCAGGGCTGAGCCTGGCGCTCATCCTCATTGGCATGGTTCTAATCTTTGCCTGGCGCCACACCGTGCACCGCATCAATCGGGGATTTCCTGCATGAAATTGAGGAAATTACATCTTGTAGCGGCCCAGGTCCTCGTCGGAGAGTCCTTCCAGCCAATTGCGCAGTTGCTCGTTGGTATTTTTCTCGGAAAACGCGCTGGACACTTTGGAGTTCTTTAGCACGGTTTCATCCACGTAGATGGGGCAATCCACGCGCAACGCCAGGGCAAGAGCGTCGCTCGGGCGCGAGTCGATGGTCATCATCTGCCCGTCGCGCTCCACCCAGATCAGCGCGTAAAACGTATCGTCCTTCAAATCGTTCACCACAATTTTCTGGACGCGCACCTCGAGCCCGAGCAACACGTTCTTCAGCAGATCGTGCGTCATCGGGCGCGGCGTATGCACTTTTTCGATTTCCAGCGCGATGGCGTTGGCCTCGTAAACACCAACCCAGATTGGCAGGATCGCCTGGCCTTGCACGTCTTTCAGCACGACAATCGGCATGTTCGTTACGGGGTCCATCATCAAGCCGCGGATTTTCATTTCCACTTCCATGGAGGCCTCCCTAGGTCAAACCACGTGCTCGCCCACCAGGCTATTCGGCGTCACCCCTGTCACACGAACTTGTACGTAGGTTCCCAGAAGTTGTTCCACATGGGAAGTAAAATTTGCCAGGCGATACGAACTGGTATATCCCGACCACTGGTTTTCGCGCCGGGATTTCCCACTCACCAGCACCTCAAATGTTTGCCCAATCAACTTCCGGTTGCGCGCGGTCTGAATTTCCCGCTGTTTATTTTGAAGAATCGCGAGGCGGCGGCTCCTTTCCTCCTCCGGAATTGCGTCATTCATTTTCATGGAAGGGGTATGGGGCCGGGGCGAGTACTTGAACGAGAACAGGCTGTCGTACTTCACTTCATCGAGCAAACTCAGAGTTTCTTCAAAATCGGCCTCGGTCTCACCGGGGAAACCTACGATGATGTCCGTGGTGATTGCAATTGGCCTCTTCGCGCCGCGAATCACCGCGATTGTTTCCAGATATTCCTCGCGCGTGTAGCTGCGCTGCATCGCGCGCAACACTTTGGTCGAGCCTGACTGCACCGGCAAATGCACGTGCTCGCAAACTTTCGGGTGCGTTTCGATCGCCGCGACAATATCCGGCGTGAAATCGCTGGGATGCGATGTCGTGAATCGCACGCGCCGGATTCCTGGAACTTCGGCGACAGCCAGCAACAGTTCCGCAAAACGCATTTTCCGCGGCGATGGGTCGGCGTAAGAATTCACAGTCTGCCCCAGCAGCTGCACTTCGGAATAACCCAGCTCCGCGAGTTGCCGCACTTCGCGCAGAATGGCATCGCTCGCGCGGCTGCGCTCCGGCCCGCGGGTATAAGGCACAACACAGTACGAACAAGCTTTGTCACAACCCTCGATGA
>Ga0209577_10000487_pt1 | contig 40337 bp, 37 predicted proteins | sample GraSoiAngelo_109_FD_185874 | JGI IMG/M metagenome (GOLD analysis project Ga0209577, IMG submission 185874) | Grasslands soil microbial communities from the Angelo Coastal Reserve, California, USA - 14_0903_12_20cm (SPAdes) (version 2) | ecosystem: Environmental > Terrestrial > Soil > Grasslands... | reverse complement strand
CCGGGGGGAGCCTGCTCGAGTCCCTCGACGGGGACCGGGGCGCCCCCCGCATCGTCCGTAAGCGCTGCGGGCGGATATGGCGCGGCCTCGGCCTGGGTCCCGCCGTTCTCGCCGGCGGGTGGGGGTGTCCCCTCGATCGGGGTTCGCACGGGCCCCAGCGCCTCGCGCTCCTGCCGGGCGATCTCGGTCGCGTCCGCACCCCGCCGCCGCTTGAGCTCCAGGTGCTCGCGGATGGCGTCGTCGAGCTGTCCCATCGCGGCCTTAGCCTACTGCGCGCGTACGGTCTTGTTCTTGCCTGCCCGCTTGGCGCGGTATAGCGCGGCGTCGGCGGCGGCGACCAGCTCGCGCGGGCTGGCGCCGGCGTCGTCCAGTGAGGACACGCCCAGGCTCGCCGTCACGTCTATGGTGCCCTCCTGCTCGAGCAGGGGCAGGGAGAGCCCTTCGATGCCCTCACGCACGCGCTCGGCCAGGTGGTAGGCGCCCTCGAGGTCGGTCTGGGGCAGGACGACGGCCAGCTCCTCTCCGCCGTAGCGCGCGGGGGCGTCGATCTCGCGCGAGTACTCGCGCACGATGCGCGCCACCTCCTGGAGGACCAGGTCTCCCTGCTGGTGGCCGTAGTCGTCGTTGATCCGCTTGAAGTTGTCGATGTCGAGCATGATCAGGCTGACCGGCTGCCCAAAGCGCCGCGAGCGTTCGACCTCGCTGTCCAGGGCCTCCTGAAAGCGGCGGTGGTTGAACAGCCCGGTGAGCTCGTCAGTCACCGCCTGTCGCTGGACGACCTCGTGCAGGGAGACGTTCTCGATCGATACCCCGGCCTGTGCGGCCAGGTAGTGGAACAGCTCCCGCTCGGCCTCGCTGAAGTCGCGGTCGGCGCGGGCCACCGAGATCAGGCCGAGCACCCGTCCATCGCCCGCGGGTCGGTCTCCGTCGCCCTCGGAGTCCCCGGCGCGCAGCGGATAGGCCAGCGCCCACGTCTTGCTCGTGGCGGCACGCGCCAGTTCCCGCGTCTGCAGGGCGTCTGCCTCGGCCTGGGCCAGGGCGTCGCGGAACGGGTCGAGGTCCCCCAGCCGGGCGCGTTCCTGGAGGGGCTCGCCGGAGCCGGCGCGCGCCGTCGCCCGTCCCCCGGCCGCCTGCACCCCCTCCACGGCGGTGCGCAGCACCAGCTCGAGCAGCGCGTCGCGGTCGAGGTTTGAGGCAAATGCTTGGCCGATGCGCTGGAGCGCCTGCTGCAGGCGTGCCCGCTGCTCGCGCAGCTCGTCCAGGCGCGACTCGAGCTGGCCGGACATCTTGTTGAACTCGTCGCCGAGCTCGGCGAACTCGTCGCGTCCGCTCACCGGGACGCTGGTCGAGAAATCGCCGGTGCCCAGCCGCCGGGCGGCGTCGAGGAAGCGGGCGATCTGCCCTTGCAGGCTGCGCGAGACCAGGACAGCGAAGGCAAAGGCGATGATGAAGAAGCCGGCCAGGATGGCGGCGGCGAGCTCGCGGCTGGCCGACACGTTGGACGCGGTCGAGCGGCGGTCAGAGAGCAGGATCACCCGCAGCGGCTGGCCGCCGAAGCCCGAGGCGGTAAACGACGCCAAGCGCCAGGGCCGCCCCATGAGGGTGGTATTGCCGACCAGCGGCAGGGAGGCCACGTTGGAGATCGCCACCGTCGAAGCGAGCAGGCCGTTGCCCGCCCGCAGGACCACCTGGACGTCCTGGCGCTGGGGGTCCTGCGTCTTGGCCTGCACGGCCCGGACGAAGCTCGCGGCCGAGGTCACCGAGACCTGTAGCTCGCCCAGCGGTCGTCGGCGCTGATCCACCAGCTGGCGAATCGCGGGGGCCGTCGCCGTGCGGTCGCCGGAGTCGGCCACCACCCGGCCGCCGCGCGTGACCACCACGCGGCGGGCGCCCAGCGCCGGGACCAGGTGCTTTACCCGGCGGCGCACGACGCCGGCGTCCTTGCGCGCCAGGGCCGACGCCAGCCCGGGGTCGCGGCCCAGCCGGTTAAGCACCGCCATCGCGCTGTCGGCGTCCTGCAGGTAGACGTTGGACGCCACCCGCAGCTTGGCCGCCACCGCCGCGTCTGACTTGCCGCTCTCGCTGTCGGAGATCAGGCGAAACAGGACGAACGCCACCGAGATCATCGGGACGATCACGATGAGCACGAAGAACAGGGTCAGGCGGTTGCGAAAGCTCATCCGGTCAAGGCCGGCGGCCAGAGGGAGTCGATCTGAGCGTAGTCCTCGGGGGCGACCTTCCACGCCGGTGCGCGATTGCCTGCGCTCTAGACTTCTGGGTCGGCGCGGCCGCAGCAGGTCAGATTGCGGCCGGGTTCCCGGGGCTATAGCTCAGTTGGGAGAGCGCCTGGATCGCACCCAGGAGGTCGGGGGTTCGAGTCCCCCTAGCTCCATCGGAAGGGGCCCGCTAGAGCGGGTCTTTTTCGTGGGCGAGTGGGGCGGGATGGGCGCATGGCGTAGTCGGGCGGGCTTGGAGGGCGGCCGGGTCCCCGACTCTCGGGGCCCGGGGTCGTGTCATCGAGGTCAGGCCTTGGTGCCGGTGGCGTTGGCGAGCCCGTGCCATGCGGTCTGGGTGATGGTTTCGACCAAGGTGGCGCGTGGTACGTCACGATGCTCAAGCCACCACAGCGCGAGACCGGTCATGGCCGAACGTAGTACCTCGGCGACGGGTTCGAGCATCGCTGGCCCGAGGCGAAGCGCGGGCTCGGCGGCGAGCAGGCCCGTGACGGCCGACCGCGCTGTGGCGCGCATGCCGGCATGGAAGGCGCGAATCTCGGGGTCGCCGGTGACGTCTTGAAAGAGCATCGCCCAGGCGAACGGGTTGGTCTCCACATAGGCAAACCAGGCATCTGCCACGGCGGCGACACGGCCTGGCAGGGACGCTTGGACGGTCATGCCCTCGGCGAGGGTGCGGAGCAACTCGTCTCGGTGGGTGGCCAGCAGCTGCAGGTAGAGGTCTCTCTTCGACCCGAAGTGGCGGTAGACGATCACCTTGGTTACCCCCGCGCGCTCGGCCACTTCGTCTAGGGAAACCTGGTCATACCCCCGCTGAGCGAATTGCTCGGAGGCCGCCCTGATCAGCGTCTCGCGCCGCTGGGCCGCCGGAAGTCGCTGGCGCACCCGGCGCTCGGTCTTCGGCCTCCGCCGGCTGGCGGTTGCTATGTCACTCATGGGTGACTTATACTACACCGCCCGATGGAAGGGAGCGGCATGCCAGTACTTGTTCACGATCCGGTCCGTCGCCAGCGTCTTGCGTTTTCGCGAGAAGGCGATGTTCTGCACGCGGAGGTGTATGCGGATCCGGGCGGCGATGTTCCGTCGCACTATCACCCATCGCAGGAGGAGCGGTTTGAGGTTCTTGCCGGGCATGTGCGATTCGACGTAGGCGGAAGGCGGATCGAGGGGGGACCGGGAACGCGCGTCCTTGCACCGCCGGGTGCGAAGCACGCGTTTCGCAATATCGGCAAGGTCGAGGCGCACCTGCGGGTTGAGGTCAAGCCCGCGCTCCAGCTACAGGGCTTTCTCGAAGAGGCCGCGGCGCTCGCCCGAGCGCGGCGCTACACCCGCCGCGGTCTACCCAGGCGACCGGGCGCGGTCATCGAGCTCGCCAACCTGATGGTTCGCTACGCGGACACCACGGTCATGGCGTTTCCGCCGCCGGTCATCCAGCGGCTAGTGCTTGCCCGCCTGGCGCGGCCGGGACGCAGGTGATCGTGACACGGCTAGGAGGCGGCGCTCTGCATCTCCGCGGCTTGCGCCGCGCTCAGGGGCTGTGGGATCCGGCGCCCGTCGTGTCGGTCGAGCCGCTCGTGTCGATGCCCGACGTCTGGGGCCCGTTCGAGCCGCTGGTGTCGGTCGACTCACCGCCCGACGACTGCCCCCCGCTCGAGCCCTCCGTCGTGGACTGGCCCCCCGACGACGAGGACGGCAGGACGTCCACCGAGGCTTGTGTCGAGCGTCCGGTCCCGTGGTCGGTGACCGTCGCGCTGTAGGTCCCGGTGACAACGTTGTTGGTATTGGCGAAAGTGTGGCTCCCGCTGCCGTCGCCACCGACGTCGATCGTGTAGTGCTCGAGGACTCCGTCCGGGCGGGTGAGCTCGACCGATGCGGTTGAGCTCGGGGTAAAGCCCGAGATGCTGAGCGTGAAGTTGTCGCCCCGATGCCCCGGGTTGGGCGAGAACGAGGCGCTGAGGTTCTGCGCAGTGCCCCCTGGCGTCGGCGCGCCTGCCGCCGTTCCGCTGTACGGCCCGTCGCTTCCGTCCAGGCCGGGAGTCCGGGGGAAGAGCTCGCCGGTGGCTGGGTCGTAGAGCTGAAAGACGTTGATGATCGTCGTCGATTGGTGGATGACGGTGATGTTCGTGGTGGAGAACCCCCTCCACAGCGGGCCGACGTAGCGAGGCTGGCTGAGCAGCTCGGGGGGCGTCAGCGGATTGCCGCAGTAGCACTTGACTACCGGGCTGCCGTACTTGTCGACGAACACCGCGGTGCCGGCCTCCAGCACCGACTGGATCGAGGTCGCCGTGCCGTTGTCGTAGCCGTGGTTGGTCACGCGCGTGTCGGTGCGTAGCAGCACCGCCGTGAGTCCAGAGACGTAGGAGCGGATCTGGGTCCTCTGAATGCCGAGTGTCGAGGCCCAGGCCCGAGCCTTGTCGGGGTTGTGCTCGAGGTAGTCGACCAGCTTGACCGCGTTGCAGCTGCGATGGTCGCGGGTGCCGCCGTAGAGGCCGGGGAGGTTGGCGCGGTAGGTCGACGGCCCTCCGCTCGAGCTGGCGGCGGCGGGGGGCGGCGTGATGCCGTGCCTGTCCGCGCCGACGGGCGGGGAGAAGGGGTTCGCCGTCGCCATCGCCACCGGCTCGGCGCGCACCTCGCTGGGCCCAACGACGCCGCCATGGGATGACGAGTGCCCGCCGCAAGCCGCGACGGTTAACACCGCCGTCGCCCCGACGGCGATCGTGCAGGCTGTGCGCTTGGCGTCCATGCCCTCCTGGGCGACTATACGCCGGAAGGCGGCCCTCACGACCGGCGTCGCTTGCCAATGGGCCCCAGACGCAGTTTGTGCTCAAGCGCAGCCAAACCGGCCGGGGACAGTCCTAAAGGCGCAGACCTCGCCGGCCCAAAACCAGCTACCCGCCGAGGACGGCTCCCGTCTAGGTCGCCGCTGGAGCCGGATCCTCCCGGACGATTACGGTGTCGGCGACCTTGATGATCTCGTCGACCGGCAGGTCAGCGGCGCCGGCGTGGGTGCGGATCGCCTCGGGGCTCGAGGCCTGGTAGACACAGACGGTGCCCACCGATCCGCCGTCCTCCTGCAGGACGTAGCTGCGGATCCAGCGGACGTCGTCGGGCATCTTCTCGCCCTCGGCAGTCGAGCGCTCAGCGGCCCGCTCGAGCTCATCCGGTGATCGCCAGCCGCTGCGTCGTAGGATCACGTAGGTATCCATCACGGCCTCCTCGGCCTCGTTTGCGTCGTTCGTTCTAACGCCCGCCGCTCCACGGCGTCAAGCCCAGTTCTCGACCGAGGTACAGTGCAGCCGGTGACTGAGCGGCCCCACGGATGGTGCTAGCAGGTGAGCAGCGCGTCGACTAGGTCCTCGCTGGACTCCGCGGCGCTGGCCGAGCTCGCGGGCCAATTTCAAGGACAGCTGGTTCGACCGGGCGAGCCCAGCTACGACGAGCACAGACGCGTGTGGAATGGGTCGGTCGACCGCTCTCCGGAGCTGATCGCCCGCTGCGCCACCGTCTCGGACGTGATCGCCGCGGTTCGGTGCGCGCGCCAGACCGGCCTCGAGGCCGCCGTCCGCGGCGGTGGTCACAGCTTCCCCGGGCTCTCCAGCTGCGACGGGGGGATCGTCATCGACCTGGGGCAGATGAAGACCATCCGCGTGGACCCCGACGCCCGCCACGCGAGCGCCCAGGCGGGGGTGCTGCTCGGGGAACTCGACGCCCAGACGCAGGCCTTCGGGCTGGCCGTGCCAGCCGGCATCGTCACCCACACGGGCCTCGCCGGACTTACGCTCGGCGGCGGGATCGGCTGGCTTCAGCGCAGATACGGGTTGACCATCGACCAGTTGCTGGCGGTCGAGTTGATCACCGCCGAGGGCGAGCTCGTCCGGGCGAGCGAGAGCGAGAACGCGGATCTCTTCTGGGGGATTCGCGGCGCGGGCGCGAACTTCGGCGTGGTGACGAGCTTCGAGTTCCGCCTCAACCCCCTCGGGCCCACCGTGCTGGCCGGGCCGATCGTGTGGGCCACCGAGGACTCGCCCAAGCTGATGCGCTTCTATCGCGAGTGGGCCGCCGAGGCCCCCGAGGAGCTGACGACGATCGTGGTGCATCGTCAAGCCCCGGCCATACCGGCCGTACCCCCCGAGCTTCACCGCCGGCCCGTGGTGATGGTCGGGTGCTGCTACGCGGGGGCCGTCGAGGAGGGGGAGAAGGTGATCGCGCCGCTCAGGCGCTTCGGTGCGCCATTGCTCGATCTCTGCGCACCCAAGCCGTTCCTCGTCCACCAGGCGATGTTCGACCCCACCTTCCCGCACGGGCGCTGGTACTACTTCCGCTCGCGAGACGTGGCCGAGCTCACCGACGAGGTGATCGATATCGCGGTCGAGCATGCGCTGCGTATCGACTCGCCCCACTCGGGGTTCCCGATCTTCCAGCTCGGCGGCGCAATCGCCGCGGTGGGCCAAGACGAGACGGCCTTCACCGGTCGCAGCGCCGGATTCACCATCAACATCAACGGGATCGCCGAGAGCGAGGAGGACTTCGATCGCCAACGCGAATGGGTGCGCGGACTCTCGGCGGAGCTCGAGCCGCATCAGAGCGGCGTCTACGTCAACTTCCTCATGGATGAGGGGGAGAAGCGCGTCCGGGATGCCTACGGCGTCGAAAAGTACGAACGCCTCAGGGCGCTCAAACGCAAATACGACCCCGACAACTTCTTCCACCTCAACCAGAACATCCCGCCGAGCTGAACCGCCAGGGCCGGGGCGCCATGCCGGCTCGCCGGCCGTGCGCAAGCATCGCCGGCAATCGGCTATCGAGCGCCAGCGCGCTGCCAACCAGGAGGACCGCATGACCGACATCCGTAAAGACCGCGCAGCCCTGTTCCGCAACCTGCAGAGCCCCGATACCCAGTCGCAGTTCTGGGCCCGGGTGGCAGACGACGTCGACTGGACGGTCTACGGCACCCACCCCCTGGCCGGGACCTACCGCAACAAGCAGGAGTTCCGGGACGCGACCTTCGGCCGGCTGTCTGGCGTGCTCGTGGGCGGGGTAAGGCTCGAGCTGCAGCACCTGTTCATCGACGGCGACACCACCATCGTGGAGCTGCGGTCGACCTCGACTACCGCGGAGGGGGCGGCATTTGCCAACACCTACTGCTGGGTCTGCCGCTTCGAAGGCGAGACGATCGTGGAGGTGCGGGCATACCTGGATTCGCTGATGGTGGCCTACACGATCCTGCGTAACGAGAAGTGACCGGCGTTTCAGCCGGGCCCGGCCGGCGGGTAGACCCCTGCCATGGAGGTGGAGGTCGACTTCTCCGGTGGATGGCCGCTCGCCGGCGATCTTCGGGCCCCGGAGGCCGCACTCGCGGCGACCGAGCTCGAGGCGGTACTAGGCGCCAGCGGAGGCGCGGGGGCAGAGATCCTCCTCTCCCACCGCGAGGGCGCGGGCGACGGGTTCCGGCGCCAGGTTGCGCCGGGCCAGCTGCGGCTCGAGGGGGACTCGCCGCGCGGCCTGCTCTGCGGCGCCTACGCCACGCTCGAGGAGCTCGGCGCGCGCTGGGACTGGCCGGGGCAAGACGCCAGCCCGGGCCGCGTTCGGGCGCGGCTGGCGGCCCGCCGCGAGGACGCGCCGGCGCTCGAGGGCCGCTGCCTGGTGCTCGGCGAGCGCGCGCTGCTGGAGGAGGCCGACGACTGGATCGTGTGGGCGGCGCGCAGGCGACTGAACGCGATCTTCGTGCACGTGAGCACGCGGCCTGACCCGGCGGGAGCCGCGCCGGAGGCGTTGTGGCGGCAGTGCAGGGATCGGGCGGCGGCCCTGGCGCGCGAGCGCGGGGTGGCGATCGAGCACGGCGGCCATCTGCTGCCCGAGCTGCTGTCGACCGAGGACCTGCGCGCGATGGCCAAGGGAGGCGCACCGAGCCGGGAGGGCCTGGGCATCCTGGAGGAGCACGTCCGCGCGCATCCGGAGGCCGACGTAGTGCACCTCTGGGGGGCCGACCTGCCCGCTGGCGGGGGAGGCGGCCAGGCGGCCTCGGAGGCCGCCCTGCGCACGGCAAACGCGGTGGCCGAGGTGGTGGAGGGGGTGAGTCCGAGGGCCCAGGTGGCCTACCTCGCCTACCACGACACCGAGGATGTCCCGCGGGGAGTGGCGCCGCGGCCCAACGTCTGCCTGGTGTTTGCCCCCCGCGAGCGCTGCTATGAGCACGCCCTCACCGACCCGGGCTGCCGGCGCAACGCTCGCCACCGCGAGCTGTTTTGCGCCCAGGTCGAGCACTTCGCGGCAGCCGGGGCCGCGCCGGCTCGCGTGTTTGAGTATTGGTTTGACGCCATCCTCTTTGCCGGCGGAGTTCCAGACCTCACGCAGACGATGGCGAGAGACCTGGCCTTCTACCACCAGGCGGGTGCCCACACCGTGCAGATGCTGATGACCGGACACGGCCGCTCGCCCCGCCCCCATCCCAATCTGCCGGCGTTCGCTCGCTTGGCCTGGAGCCCGCAGCCGCGCGCCGGCCCTACGTGCGCGCACCCCCCGACCTAAGATCCGGGTATGGCATCCGTCCGGGTACGGGGTCCGCTAAGGCAGCTCGCGGGCGGCCGCTCAGACCACCAGCTATCCGGCGCCACCGTCGTCGAGCTGTTGCGCGAGCTCGAGCGCGCGCACCCGGCGGTGGACGGCTGGATCCTCGATGAACGGGGGCTGATTCGCCGGCACATCAACGTGTTCGTCAACGGCGAGCGCGGCGGAGAGGCCACGGCGGTTGACCCCGATGACCGGATCGAGGTGCTCCCCGCGATTTCGGGAGGATGAAGGGCCGATGACCGAGCTCATCCTGGGAACCAAGAAGGGCCTGTTCGTCCTCGAGGGCGAGCCCGGCGGGGAGTTCGCCGTGAAGGCGCGGGCTTTCGCCGGGGAGCCGGTCGAGTACGCCATGCGCCATCCGCGCAGCGGGCGGATGTTCGCCTCGGTCACCTCGCCGTTCTACGGGCCAAAGATCTGGTACGCAGATGACCCCGCCGGCGAGTGGAGCCAGGCCGACGGCGTGGCGCTGCCCGAGGGCGGCGACGCGGCGCTCGAGCGGATCTGGCTGATCGTTGCCGGCGAGGAGGAGAATCGCCTATACGCGGGGGGCGATCCGGGCGTGCTCTTCGAGAGCGCCGACGGGGGCGCCAGCTGGGAGCTCAACCGCGCCCTGTGGGAGCATCCGACGCGGGGATCGTGGGAGCCCGGGGGCGGCGGGCTGTGCCTGCACTCGATCGCCCCCTGGCCGGACGATCCCGAGCGGCTGGCGCTCGCTATCTCCGCCGCCGGGGTCTGGCTCACCGAGGATCGGGGCGGGTCCTGGCGACAGGGCAACGACGGCCTCCTCGCCCGCTACGCGCCCGACGAGGCGCCGGAGGACTCGAGCGCGCTCTGCGTACACCACCTGGAGCGGGCGCCGAGGCAGCCGGAGCGGATGTTCATGCAGTTCCACGGCGGCGTCTACCGCTCCGACGACGGCGGCGAGAGCTGGGCGGATATCGGCGCCGGCCTGCCCTCGGACTTCGGCTTCCCGCTGATGGTCGACCCCGCGGATCCCGACAGCGCCTATGTCATTCCGCTCAAAGCGGACACCGACCGGGTCACGCCCGAGGGGCAGGTGCGGGTCTATGAGACCCGCGACGCCGGCGCGACCTGGTCCGAGCGCGGCGACGGACTCCCGCAGCACGATGCCTACCTGACCGTCCTGCGGCTGGCCTTCGACCGGGCTGGCGAGGGCTCGGACCTCGAGCTCTACTTCGGCACCACCTCCGGAGAGGTGTTCGCCAGCGGCGATGCGGGCGCCAGCTGGGCGAGCGCAGCCTCGCGTCTGCCGCCGGTGTACTCGCTCGCCGCCGCCGACTGACGCCGCCGGCCGCCCAGGAGTGCCCAGGAACTGCCCGGCTAGGCGAGCTCGAAGTCGCCGAAGTCAAACCCGGGCGCGACCACGCACGCCACCAGGGACCAATCCGCCAGCGCGGAGCCGGTCGCCGGCCTAGCCCACTGCCAGCTGCCGCCGGGGACGAGCACCTGCAGCTCCTCGCCGGCGCCCGGCTCGGGGCCCAAGCGGTGCTCGCGCCCGCCGAAGTTCAGGAGCATAGGGGCACCCGCGTGATAGAGCCAGAGCTCATCCCCCTGGACCCGATGACGCGCCGAGCGCACCCCGGCCGGCAGCAGGTAGAGGGCCGACGTGGCCAGCGCGCGGGGATCCGACCAGCCCGGCGGCGTGACGGCGATCGCCGACCGATAGGTCTCCCGATAGAAGCCTCCCTCGGGATGGGGCTCGAGGCCCCACACCTCGGCTGCCCTACCGGCGTCCATGGGCCCATCATGGCAGCGCGCCTGGGACGAGCGCCCGCCGTCCTAGCCGAAGGTGAAGGCGTAGCCCGAGACGTCGGGATCGAAGCGCAAGGCGAGGCGATGAGCCTGGGCGCCGGGCAAGGAAACCAACGTGTACAGCCGTTCGCCGCGCACGGTCAGCGCACCGTCGTGCACGTCGGGACCCGCCTGCCGAGCGCCGATGGGTCGACCGTCGAGGAGCACACGAACCCGGCGAGGCCGATTGCCCGCTGAGCTCAGCACGAGGTACACGTTGCGGGCCGTCACCTGGGCGTCGATGCCCGCGCCCGCGACGGCCGTGGCCGACTCGCCGGTGATCCGCCACATCCCCGAGTAAGCGAACCGGCTCGGCGCCAGGCGGCGCGGCGGCGCCTTGAAGCGATGCAGCCCCGGCTTCGGGGGCCCGGGCGACCAGCGCTCCGCCCGCGCAGCTCCCAGATACGTCTCCGGCGTGGCCTGGGCCGACGGGGTCACCGCCCCGTTTGGTCGGGCCCCGGGCCCCAGCCGCGCGCCATCGGCGGCCAGCAGGGCCCGGATGGCGCTCTCGGTGCCGGCGTAGTCGCCTTCGCCAACTTGCGTGTGGCGAACCTGGCCCCGGGCGTCGACCAGGTACTCCGAGGGCCACGCCTCGTTGCCCCAGGCCTGCCAGGTGGCGAGCTCGTTGTCCTGCACGACGGGGTAGCGCACGCCCAGCCGGCGGATCGCGTCGGCCACGTTGCCGGCGTCTTGCTCGAAGGAGAACTCGGGCGAGTGCACCCCGACGACGGTCAGGCCAAGCGGGCGGTAGCGCGCGTCCCAGGCCTCCAGGTAGGGAAGCGTGCGCAGGCAGTTGATGCAGGTGTAGGTCCAGAAGTCGATCAGCACCACGCGGCCGCGCAGGGCGGCCAGCGCCAGCGGGGCGCCCCCGGGGGTGTTGAACCACCGTTGGGTGTTGGCGAAGTCCGGCGCTGCCCCCAGCTCCGGCAGCGCCGAAGCTCCTCCCCCGCCATCGGCCGAGCGCGTCGCTCGCTCCTGGGCGACGGCAAAGCGCGATCGCGGGCGAAGCTCGGTCAGCCGGTGCGCGACGCTCCTCGAGCGCTCGAGCGCCGCGGTCAGGCTCACGTCGGGCAGGTGGGTGGCGATCTGCTGGTCGAGGCGCACGTCGAGCTTGGTCGCCATCACCACCGCGGTGAGCACCATCACGGCGGCGAGCGCCCGCTGCACGCCGGGGCCTCGCCCACCGGCGCGGATGGCGTCCAGCAGGCGCCGCCCGCCCAGCCCCAGCGCGAGCAGCGCCGCTCCGGTTCCGATCGCAAAGGCGATCCCCACCACCACGGCACCGCTCGACGCGGCGCCGACCGAGATCACCGCGGCCAGGATCGGCCCCGCACACGGCGTGTAGACGAAGCCCAGCGCGCCGCCCACCGCCAGCCCCGAGGCCAGGCCGGTCCCCCGCCCCCGGGGCCCTAGGCGCCCGACCGCAGACAGACCGGCCTCGAGGCGGTCACCCAGCGCCGGGACGGCCATTGCGACGCCGAAGGCCACCAGCGCCGCCACCGCCACATAGCGCAACGCGTTCGCCCCCAGCCCCACTCCGCTGGCCACGCTGGACAGCCCGACGATGGTCACCGCGAAGGTCACCACCAGCCCGATTGCCACCCCGATGGGGCGACGCCGACCTCCGCTTCCCGCCGCCGACAGCAGCGCCGGAAGCACCGGCAGCACGCACGGGCTCAGTGCCGTCCCGGCCCCGGCCAGTAGAGCGAACGCGATCAGGAGGAGCATCGTGGCGTCCGCAAGCTAGAACCCCCCAGTTGGGTTCCCATTAGGGATGGGAGACGCCGGCCCGGACGGGTGCTCAGGCTCCGTCGGGAAGCCAGGCGGCGGGCAACTCGATGGGGACGGGCCCCGGGAACTGCGGCAGCAGGCGCAGGGAGTGCTGGCCGCTGGGACGGCCTTCGATCAGCGAACGCAGCTGCGGGAACTCGAGCAGGATCCGGATCGAGCCGGCGAGCTGAAAGTCGGCGGGGTTGCCCTCCTCGGCGCCGACGACCCCCTGTCGATGTAGCCGTCCACTCGCCCGAGCGTGGCCGGCAACTCGTGCAGGTCGCGGCGCACGGCGTCATCGGTCGCGCCGGAGACCCGAGCAAAGCGGCGGGCGACGGGCAGGTTGAGCGTGCCCATCAGCCCCGGCGCGGGCATCCCGGACAGCTCTCCCAGCCATCGTCTCACCGCCGGCTGACCCTCGGCGGCCCACCGAAATAGCCGCCGGGGGATCTCCTGCAGCTCGCGCTCTCCCCAGAACTCGGCCTCCTCGACCGCCGCCCGGCGCTCGGGGTCAGCCGGAAACAGCGGGGGGTGGGGCTTGAGCTGCTCGAGGAAGCGCGCGATCCGCAGCGAGCCCTGGACGCGCTTGCCGTCGAGCTTCAGGGCCGGGACCGTGCCGCCGCGGAACCCGACGGCCCGCAACATCACCGGGTGCATCCCGGGCAGCAGATTGGTCACCTGGGTGGCGATGCCCTTGCGCTCCAGCATCAGCCGGACCGCGTGCCCAGGGTTGGAGACCGCCAGGGAGTAGAGCCGCGCCTGCACGAGCTCAACCTACCGTGGCCGGCTCAGAGCTCGGGCAGTTCCTGGCGCAGCTTGGCGACGTCGGCGAACAGGTCGCCGTCGCGCGCGACCCGCCTCAGCACCTGCGCGATGTCGAATGCCAGGTACTCGGGGTCACCCTTGGCGCGAGCGCGCTTGACCTCGTCCCACGTCACCGGCGTCGAGACCATGGGCCGCTCGCGCGCGCGCACCGAGTAGGCGCAGACCGTGGTCTTGTGCCCGTCGTTCTGACTCCAGTCCACCAGCACCCGCCCGCGACGCACGTTCTTGGTCATGCGCGAAACGACGAGGTCGCTCATCTGCTGCTCGAGCAGCTCGGCCACGCTACGGGCAAATGGCTTGGTCTGGGCGTAGGTCACGCCCTTGGTATTGAGCGGGACGTAGACCTGCAAGCCCTTGGAGCCGGAGGTCTTGGCGAAGCAGCGCCGCCCCAGCTCCTCGAACAGGCCGCGGAGAACGAGTCCCACCTCGCAGCACTCGACAATCGTGGCCGGCTCGCCCGGATCGAGGTCGAACACGATCACCGTCGGGCGCTCGATCGCCCCGGCGAGTGAGAGCGAGGTATGGAGCTCGAGGTCGGCCAGGTTGCCCAGCCACACCAGAGTGGAGAGATCCTGGGCCAGGCAGTAGTCGATCTTGCCCCGCTTGCGCCCGCTGGGGACCTCCACCGTGGACACCCAGTCGGGGCGATGGCTCGGACATTGCTTCTCGTAGAAGAAATGACCTTCGACGCCGTCGGGGTAGCGCTTGAGGGTCAGTGGCCGGTCGCGCAGGTGGGGCAGCAGCGACGGCGCGATTCGGGCGTAGTAGTCGATCAGGTCTCCCTTGGTGAACCCGGTCGCCGGAAAGAGCACCTTGTCGCGGTTGGAGATCTTCAGGCGGCGGCGCTGGACCTCGAGCTCGGCGGCGCCGCCGGGCAGCTCGCGCGCCCGCTCCAGGATCCCGGGGCCCGCCGCGGCGGTCTTGGCGGCCCGCCCACGCGTTCCCGAGGACCGCCTCGTGGCGCCGCCGGCCTTGGTCGCCTTGGCCTTGTTCGCCTTGGCCTTGGCGGGCTTGGCCTTGGCGGGCTTGGCCTTGGTCGCCTTGGCCGACCTCGAGCGGGTCTCGGCGCCCCCCCTCTTGGTCGCTTTGGCGCGAGACGTGGCGCGGTCGCTCGCGGCGCCCTTGGACCTCGCGGAGCCCGCGCGGCGGCGCGCGGCGCCCCCCGACTTCCCCGACGGTCCGCGCCCGCCAGAAGCGCCAGAGCCGGGGTCGGCCACCGCCAGGCGGTCTTCGCGGATGACCTCGGCGGGGTCCTTGTCGAAGCGCAGACCCTTATAGGAGGGCGCCCGCAGGATGCCGGCACGCGTCCACTCGGAGAACTCGACCTCGGCGACCAGCTCGGGGTCGCAGAAGACCGCGTTGCGCGGCGCCCCCCGTCCGCCAAACGGGCTGGTGTCGCGCTCGAGCTGGCCCAGTCGCTGCCCCAGGTCGGAGAGGGTGGCGTCGGTAAAGCCGGTCCCCACCCGTCCGGCGAAGCGCAGCTCGCCGTCGTCGTAGTAGCCGACCAGCAGCGCCCCGATCCGCGCCCGCCGCCGCCCCTCGCCCGGCAGCCAGCCTCCGATCACGAACTCCTGCCGGCGCGTGTTCTTGACCTTGATCCAGCACGTGCTGCGCCGGCCCGCCTCGTACAGCGAGTCCAGCCGCTTGGCCACCAGCCCCTCCAGCCCCTGGGCGGCGCTCGCCTCGAGCAGGACGGCGCCGTCTCCTTGATGGGACTCGGGGGTCTTCCACGCCGGACCGTCGAGCGCCAACCGCTCCAGCTCCCGGCGCCGCCGGGTATAGGGAAGCTCGGTGAGCGAGCGCCCGTCCAGGAAGGGCAGGTCAAACGCCATGAACACGGCCGGGAGCTCGCTCGCGCGACGACGCACGGCGCTCTCGGAGGCCACGTGCATGCGCTCCTGCAGGCGCTCGAAGCTCGGGCGCCCCTGGTCGTCGAAGGCCACGATCTCGCCGTCGAGCACGGCGGTGCGCGACCCCAGAGCGCGGTTGAGGCGGCGCACCTCGGGATACTGGCCGGTGATGTCGCGCCCGGTGCGCGAGCGTATGCGCAGATGGCCGGGCTCGGAGTAGACCAGGGCGCGGATGCCGTCCCACTTGATCTCAAACGCCCAGCGACCGTCGTCGCGAGGGAGCGGGCCGGGGCGGGCGAGCATCGGCCGCAGCTGCTCGGGCAGGGCCTCGCGGTCGGGATCGACCGCCGGGTCCATGCGGTGGATCATCCAGTCCTTGGCCTCCCGACCGGCGCGAAACAGCGCGTAGCGGCCGCTCACGCGCTCCCCGGCGAAGGTGAGCACGATCTTCTCCGGCTCCCACTTCTCACACTCGTAGGTTCCGCGGTCCCACACGGTCATCGTCCCCGCGCCGTACTGCCCGGCGGGGATCTCGCCCTCGAAGTCCAGGTACTCGAGCGGATGGTCCTCGGTGCGGATCGCCTTGCGGTTGGTCTCGGGGGCGTCGGGGATGCCGTTGGGCACCGCCCACGAGGCGAGCACCCCGTCGCGCTCGAGGCGCAGGTCCCAGTGCAGGCGGGTGGCGCTGTGTTCCTGGATCACGAACCGGGGCTTGGTCGCGCGCCGACGCCGCCCCGCCCGACCCTTCTGGGCGGCGCCCGGCTCGGAGGTCTCGGCGAAGTCGCGCTTGGCGCGGTAGCTGCGCAGCTGGGAGGACGCCATCGCTCTGCCGGACGCTACCCGGGCGCCCCCGGCGCCAGCCGGGCGGCCCCGCGCCGCTCAGGAGGCGGCGGCCTCCGCGGTGGCGCTGGGCGCTGGGTGGGTGCGGGCCCACTCGACGATCGCCTTGGAGCCGTCGACGACCTCCCCGTCGTCCAGCTCCAGGGCGGGAACCCAGCTGTTGCCGGTGAGCTCCTTGACCCGCCGGCGCCCGCTGGTCTGGTTCAGCGCGTCGGGCAGCAGGCCCAACCCATAGGACTTGATCACCTGGGGATCGTGCCCCGCCGAGCGCAGCGCGCGGTAGGCGTTGCCGCAGGGGTGCCCCCCGGGGCGGGGGGACCGAAACGTTCCGTAGCACACATAGAGCTTCAACTGGCAGCCTCCTCTGGCGGAGCCGCGCCGACCGACTGGCCCAGCCGGGCGCTCATCACCTCGATCGCCTGCGGATTGTCGTCGATCAGCACGAAACGGCGTCCCAGCTGGCGACAGACGGCGCCCAAGGTCCCCGAGCCGGCGAAGAAGTCAAGGCACCAGCCTCCGGGCCTCGAGGAGGCGGCCACCATTCGCCGCACGATGCCCTCGGGCTTCTGGGTCGGATAGCCGGTGCGCTCGGCCGATGCGGTGGGGACGATCGTGTGCCAGAAGACGTCGGTGGGCAGCTTTCCCCGAGCCGCCTTCTCGGCCGTGACCAGCCCCGGCGCCATGTAGGGCTCGCGCTCGACCTCGGCCGAGTCGAAGTGGTAGCTCCTTCGGTCGCGGACGTAGACCAGGATCGTGTCGTGCTTGGCCGGCCACCGGCGCTTGGGGCGTCCGCCGTAGTCGTAGGCCCAGATGATCTCGTTGAGGAACTGCTCGCGTCCGAAGATCTCGTCGAGCAGTAGCTTGCAGTAGTGGGCCTCCCGGTAGTCGATGTGGAAGTACAGCGTGCCGTGCCGGGCTAGAAGCTCGCAGGCGCGGCGCAGCCGCGGCTCCAGAAAGGCGAGATAGTCGGCGAATCGGTCCTCGTAGGCCAGCGCCGAGAGCAGCCGCGAGCAGTAGCGCCGGCCGCCGAAGCCCACCCGCTCGCCGTGCGCGTCGGCCACCACCCGCAGGCGCCGGCGGCGCTGCTCGGCGCCGGTGTTGAACGGGGGGTCGATGTAGATCAGGTCGAACGCCCCCTCGGGCAGGAGCCCGAGCGCACGGGCGTTTTCACCCGCCACCACCAAGTCCTGATCCAATCGCCCGCCGGGGGGCAGGGCCGCGAGCTCGGCCACGCTCAGGACGCGCATCGTGGGGCGACCGTAGCCCACGCCCCGGCGGCGCACGGCCCTACCCTACGCCCGAGGCCGGGCTTGCGTATTCTGCGCCCGCGCCGCCCGTGACCGAAGAGAAGCCATCGGCCGACCCCACCGAGTCTCCCCTCACCTGCCTGGTCGAGATCCCCAAGGGCAGCCGCAACAAGTACGAGTGGGACGAGCGGCTGCAGGCGATCAAGCTCGACCGCTTCCTGTTCTCCTCGGTGGTGTATCCCACCGACTACGGGTTCATCCCCCAGACGATCGCCCTGGACGGCGATCCGCTCGACGCCATGGTGTGCGTGTCTGAGGCGACGTTCCCCGGCTGTGTGATCCCGGTCAAGCCGATCGCCCTGTTCAAGATGCGCGACGACGCCGGAATCGACGACAAGATCGTCTGCGTGCCGCTGCACGACCCCAACTGGGCTCACGTGGAGAAGCTCGAGGACCTCTCCCAGCCCCTGCGCGACGAGATCTCACACTTCTTCTCGATGTACAAGCAGCCCGAGGGCAAGGTGGTCAAGGTCGACGGTTGGTTCCCGCTCGAGCAGGCGCTGGAGGAGATCGAGACCGCCCACCAGCGCTTTGTGGACAGCAAGCCGGCGTGACCGACGCGATCCGCACCCCCGATGAGCTCCTCGAGGGTCTGCCCGACTTCGATCTGGAGTTCGCCTACCGCGAGCACGACGGGCTGCGCTTGGCGCACGTCGACTGCGGCGATGGGCCCCCGGTGGTGTTCATGCACGGCGAGCCGACCTGGTCGTTTCTATGGCGCCAGGTGATCCCGCCGGTGCGGGACGCCGGCTATCGCTGCATCGCCCCCGACCACGTCGGCTTCGGCCGTTCGGACAAGCCGGTGGAGGTGGACTGGTACTCCTACGACCGCCACACCGAGCTGACCGGCTCGCTGTTCGAGCATCTCGACCTGCGAGACGCCACCGTGGTGGTCCACGACTGGGGGGGCCCGATCGGCCTGCGGATCGCCGTCGAGCAGCCCGAGCGCGTCTCGCGCCTGGTGGTGATGGACACCGGGCTGTTCACCGGCCGCCAGCACATGAGCGACGCCTGGAAGGCGTTCCGCGACTTCGTCGAGCGGACCGAGGACCTGCCGGTGTCGATGCTGGTGCGCCGGGCCTGCCACACCGACCCCGGGGACGAGGTGGCCGACGCCTACGACGCGCCGTTTCCCAACCCAGCGTCCAAGGCCGGCGCGCGCGCGTTTCCGCTGATCTTGCCCCTGCGCCCCGAGGACCCCGGCGCCGAGGCCGGACAGCGCGTGCTCGATGCGCTACGGGGCGATCGGCGCCCGACACTCACCCTGTGGGCGGACTCGGATCCGGTGCTTTCGCTGCAGACCGGCGAGCGCTTCGCCCAGGCAATCGACAGCCCCCCGCCCGAGGTGATCGCAGGCGCCAGCCACTTTCTGCAGGAGGACAAGGGGCCCGAGATCGGCGCCCGGATCGCCGAGTGGCTTTCGGCAAACGACTAGAGCAAACGACAACAGAGGAGTCCGAGACCAATGAGCGATACCCAGCTCTCTCGACGCCGGCTCGTGGCCGGCCTGGGCACGGCGGCGGGCGCGGTCGCGCTCGGCGCCGGCTGCGGGTCGTCGGCCAAGAGCAAGACCACCACCACGACGCCCGCCCCCGGCGCCCAGTTCCCACACCCGGCGACGCCGGACGCCGCGCTCGACCTCCTGCGGGCGGGCAACCAGCGCTACCGCAACAGCCAGGTCGAGTTGCGCGACTTCTCCCCGGTGACCGAGCAGGCGGCCAAGGCGCAGAAGCCGTTCGCGGCGATCATCACCTGCGCCGATTCGCGGATCTCACCCACGCTGCTGTTCGATATCGCGGCCGGCAACCTGTTCGTCTCGCGGGTCGCCGGCAACACGATCGACGAAGGCATGCTGGGCAGCACCGAGTACGCGGTGGCCAAGCTCGGGGTCAAGGTGGTGGTGGTGATGGGACACAGCGACTGCGGCGCGGTCAAGGCGGCCATCGGCGTGGCGGACGGAAGCGCCCACTTCCCCGCCGACCACTACGGCTCGATCGGCGCGGTCGTCGATCGCGTCGTCCCCGTCGTCAACGGGCTGCCCGCCGGTCAGCGCACGCTCGAGCGCGCCACCACGGCAAACGCCAGCGCCCAGGCCAAGAAGCTGGCGGCCAAGGAGCCGGTCATCGCACCGGCGGTGGCGGCGGGCAAGCTGCGCGTCGTCTCCACCGTCTACGACATCGCCAGCGGCCAGATCCCGCTCTAGCCCACCCGGCCGCGCCGCCGCGCGGTGCGGGGCGGTCGCGGCCCGGAGCGGGGTCAGGCCGCCGGCGCCTCGGCGGCCTCGTCGGCGGCCGCGCCGTTGCCCGACGCCTCGCCGTCAGACCCCGACGGCGCGGCGGCGCTGGGCGCCGGCGCCGGCGGCGCTCCGGCCTCCAGCCCCGGCTCGCTGCGGGCGGCGCGCTCCTCGTAGTCGCGCCGCGTGTGGTAGTCGGCGTCGTAGAGCACCCGGTCGGCCTTGAGCGCCCGGCCGATCCATTCGGCCGCCGCCCGCGGCAGGAGCGACATGATGCGGGTGATCGCCTTGGTGGACTTGGGCACCCACACGTCGATGGTCCCGAACTGCAGCGCTTGCACGATCGCCTCGGCCACCTCGTCGGGCTCGAGCGTCTTTACCCCCCGCGTCTCCACCAGGCCGGAGCCCAGCTCGGTCTTGACCACCGCGGGCATCACGTAGCTGACGTCCACGTTGGCGCCCTGGTGGCGCAGCTCGCCCAGGACCGCCTCCGAGAGCCCGATCACCGCGTGCTTGGTGGCCGAGTAGGTGGCCCCGCCCGGGGCCCCGAACTTGCCCGCCTGGGAGGCGATGTTGACCACGTGGCCGCGGTCCCGAGCGATCATCCGCGGCAGCGCCAGCTTCATCCCCAGGATGACGCCATTGAGGTTGATGTCGATCATGCGCTGGGCCGTGGTGTCGTCCTCGTCCAGGAAGCGGCCGATCTGCATGATCCCCGCGTTGTTGACCAGCACGTCGATGGGGCCAAGCTCGTCCTGAACGCCGTCGAGGAAGCGCCCGAACGAGTCGCGGTCGGTGACGTCGAGCGCGAGCGCGATCGTCCCGCCGCCCAGGTCCGAGGCGGTGCGCCTGGCCACCTCCAGGTCGAGGTCGCCGATGGCGACGTGCATCCCCTGGCGCACCAGCGCCTGGGCAGTGGCGCGGCCGATGCCACGTGCGCCGCCGGTGATGGCGGCCACCTCTCCGGTCAGCCGACGGGGCTCCTTGGCCTTGGCCATGCGCGGTTCCTCCTCGTGCCTGTGGGCGACGGGCCCGTCACCGACCTCGGAGGCGGGCCTGGGGGCGCAACCGTATCGCGGCGCGCGGGGCCGCGCCACGGCGAGGTGAGCGCTCGGGATCGGGTAGCGTTGGCCGGCGCACCAGGCGGGGAGGAGACGCTTGCCCGACCAAGCCAGCCATCGGCCCCGAGTGCTCGCCATCGACGCGGGCGGGACGATGACCGACACGTTCATCGTCGACGAGGCCGGCGCCTTCGTGGTAGGCAAGGCCCAGACCACCCCCACGGACGAGTCCGAGGGCTTCATGAACTCCGCCCGCGACGCCCTGCGCCAGTGGGGCGACTCGCCCGAGGACGCCTTTCCCCTCATCCGCAGCGGGATCTTCTCCGGGACGGCGATGCTCAACCGCCTGCTCAGCCGCCAGGGCCTGCGGGTGGGGGCGATCGTCAGCGCCGGACACGAGGACGTGCTGCGCATGGAGCGCGGCATCCAGACCTACCTGGGCTTCCCCTACTCCGACCGGCTGCACGTGGCCACCCATTTCCACAACCCGCCGCTTATCCCGCGCGGTCGCGTGCACGGCGTGCGCGGCCGCGTCGACGTGTTCGGCGAGGAGGTGCTGCCGCTGCGCGAGGAGGACGCCCGCCAGGCCGCCCGCGCCCTGCTGGACAGCGAGGTCCAGGGGATCGTGATCTCCCTGCTGTTCAGCTACCGCAACGGCGAGCACGAGCAGCGGGTGGCCGAGATCGTGCGCCAGGAGATCGACGCCCGGGGGGCCAACGGCGCGGCCCCCGGCCTGTTTCTCTCCTCCGAGCTCTATCCCCAGCGCCGTGACCTTCCGCGCCTGAACTCGACCGTGGTCGAGGCCTACGCCGCCGAGCCCTCCCGCGGCACGCTGCGCGCCGTGCGCGATCGCACCAAGCAATCCGGCGCAGGGTTCGAGCTGCGGGTGATGGCCTCCCACGGGGGGACGATCTCGATCGAGGCGCGCGAGCTGGCCCGCACGCTGGTGTCCGGGCCGATCGGAGGCGTGGTCGGCGGGCGCACCCTGGCCGAGCGCCTGGAGGTGCCCAACGTGCTGTGCACGGACATCGGCGGCACGTCGTTCGACATCGCGCTGATCACCGACCGGGCCTTCGAGGTCACCCCCACCCCGGATATCGCCCGCTTCGTGCTCAACATGCCGCTGGTCAAGATCGACTCGATCGGCGCCGGCTGCGGGTCGTTCGTGCGGGTCAACCCCAACTCACTGCGCCCCGAGCTGGGGCCCGATTCCGCCGGCGCCCGGATCGGGGTGTGCTGGCCCGAGGGCGGCCTCGAGACGATCTCGATCACCGACCTGAACCTGGTCCTGGGGCGCATCAACCCCGACTACTTCTTGGGTGGCGAAGTCAAGCTCGACCCCGAGCGCGCCAGCGCCGCGGTCGGCTCCCAGCTCGCCGAGCCCCTGGGGCTGTCGGTGTCCGACGCCGCCGCTGGGGTGATCGAGCTGTTCGAGCAGACGCTGCGCAACGAGGCGATCGGGCGCGTGCTGGGCAAGGGATACTCGCCCGTCGACTACACGCTGCTGTGCTACGGGGGCGGCGGGCCGCTGCACGTGGCCGGCTACAGCGAGGGCGTCGCCTACCGCGAGGTGCTGGTGCCCGCCTGGGCGGCGGGATTCTCCGCCTACGGCTGCGCCTGCGCCGACTTCGAATATCGCTTCGAGACCACGGTGGACCTGCCCGTCGCGCCCGACGCCGACGAGCTCGACCGGGCCGGAGTGGGGATGCTGCTCACCGGCGCCTGGCTGGGGATGCGCGAGAAGGTGGCCGAGGAGTTCTCCAAGTCCGGGGTAGAGGGCGGGCACATCTCCTTCACCCACGCCGCGCGCATGCAGTACTTCGGCCAGCTCAACGACCTGGAGATCGTCTCTCCCCACATGGAGATCGAGGACGCCGACCAGCTTCAGGCCCTGATCGACGCCTTCGAGGAGGCCTACGGCAAGCTCTACGCCCGCAGCGCCCGCTCGCCCGAGCTCGGCTACGTCATCACCCAGGCGATCGTGCTCGGCCGCGCCGAAGTCGAGAAGCCCCAGCTCCCGGAGCTGCCCGAGTCGGGCCCCGAGCCGCCCGCCGGCGCGTTCAAGGACGGGCGCCAGGTGCGCTGGTCCCAGGCTCCGACCGCCACCGAGGTCCTGTCGCTGGAGGCGCTCGCCCCGGGCAACGTGATCGAGGGGCCGGCGATCGTCGAGTCCGAGGCCACCACGCTGGCGATCCCCCCCGGCCGCGGCGCGCGCCTGGACGGCCAGCTCATCTTTCACCTGTCGGCCGATGGCCAGGCGCCCTCCGCGGGCCGCCGCTCGGTGGCCGACCCCGACCACCCGAATGGAGGCTCGCCGTGAACCCCATCGTCGAGGCCACCCGCGCGCTGGAGCCCCAGGCCCCGCCGCTCGGCTGGGACGGACGCCGCCTGAAGGAGATGCTCGAGGAATCCGAGGAGCTGTTCGAGCGCACCGGCCATTACCTCGGGCTCGAGCGCCTGGAGCTCAAGGAGTCTGACCCGATCGGCTACGAGAAGCTGTTCTCGCGCCTGCGCGGCGGGCTGGTGTCCGCCCGGGAGACGGCGATGAACATCTCCGCCTCGCCGATCGTGCGCGAGCTGGGCGAGCTGTGCTTTGCCCTCTATACGCCCGAGGGGGACTCGGTCGCCCTGTCGACCGGGATCATCGTCCACGTCCACACCATGTCCGACGCCATCAAGTGGATGGTGCGCCGCGACTACGAGCGCAACCCGGGCGTGCGGCCGGGCGACATCTTCGCCAACAACGAGCCGACCATCGGCGACGTGCACAACGCCGACGTGCAGACGTTCGTGCCCATCTTCTGGGAGGAGGAGCTGGTGGCGTGGGCGGGTGGGGTGACCCACGTGCTCGACATCGGCGCCACCACGCCCGGCGGGGTGCCCGTGGGCCCCACCAACCGCCTCGAGGACGGCATCGACCTGCCGTGCATGAAGATCGGCGATCGCGACGAGCTGGCCGCCTGGCACCTGCGCCGGATCGAGACCCAGACCCGTGCGCCGATGTACTACCTGCTCGACGAACGCACCCGCCTGGCCGGCTGCCACATGATCCGCGAGGGGGTCGAGCGGGTGATCCTCGAGGAGGGCATCGACCGCTTCAAGCAATTCGTGCGCGAGGTGATCGAGGAGGGCCGGCGCTCGTTCAAGTCCCGCATCCGGGAGATGACCGTGCCCGGGCGCTACCGCTCGCCGGCGTTCATGGACGTCACCTTCTCGGGCAAGCCCTCGCTCCCCGCCCACGCCCAGCGCGACTTCATGATGCACTCGCCGTTCGAGGTGCGCATCGACCGCGACGGCACATTCGAGCTCGACTACGACGGCTGCTCGGCGTGGGGCTATCACTCGATGAACTGCACGCCGTCGGGGATGCAGGGGGCGATCTGGGTGCAGTTCACCCAGACCCTGATCTGCAACGACAAGGTCAACGACGGCGCCTACCTGGCGCTGAAGACGAATTTTCCCGAGGGGACGATCTCCAACCTGGGCGACGCCCCGGGCTCGACCGGGATCGCCTGGGCGTTCTTGCAGCCGTCGTTCACCGGCTTTCCCCGCGTGATCTCGCGCGCCGTCCACGCCCGCGGCTTCATCGAGGAGGTGATCGGCGCCTACAGCGTCTCGGGCAACGTGCTCCAGGGCGGCGGCGTCGACCAGTACGGGAACCCCTCGGCGATCATGAACTTCGAGGTCGCCGCCCAGGGCATGGGGGCCAAGTACGTGCTCGACGGCACCGACTGGTGCGCGGCGATGTTCAACCCCGAGGGCGACATGGGCGACGTCGAGATGTGGGAGCTGATCTCGCCGTTCGTGTACCTGTCGCGCCGGATCAAGGCCTCGAGCGCCGGCTGCGGGCGCCACCGCGGCGGCTCCTCCTACGAGTCGCTGTTCCTGGTGTGGAAGACGCCCTTCTGGGAGGTGCAGAACCTGGGCACTGGGCTTTCCTTCAACTCGCCGGGCCTGTTCGGCGGCTATCCCGGCTCGACCGCCTACATCCACAACCTGCGCGCCAACGACCTGTTCGAGCGCGCCGCGGCCGGCGAGGCCTACCCGGTGGCCGACGGCTCCTACGAGGAGCCCGCGCTGCTTCACCTCTCCGGGGATCGCGAGCTGCGCCAGGACAACTTCACCACCCTGTCCCCGATCGCCTCTGGCGATCTCTATCTCAGTGTCATGAAGGGCGGCTCCGGGCTCGGCGACCCGCTGCTTCGCCGCCCCGAGGAGGTGGCCGCCGACGTCGCCGGCGAGCACCTGCTGGCGCGCTTTGCCGACGCCGTCTACGGCGTAGCCCTCGACGACGCCGGGCGCGCCGAGCAGGCCGCCACGGCGCAGCGGCGCGAGGAGATCAGAAAGGCGCGCCTCCGGCGCGCGGTTCCCACCCGGGAGTGGATGACCGGCGAGCGCGAGCGGGTCCTGGCCGGCGAGCTGATCCAGCCCCTGAAAGACATGTACGCCGAGTCGATGAAGCTCTCGCCGCGGTGGGCGGCCGAGTACCGCGGCTTCTGGGACCTGCCCGAGGACTTCGAGTTCGCCGACGCGGTGACCCCCACCGTACCCCTCGCCCACGCCCAACGCGGACGGGTGAAGCCCGAGGCGGCGGTGGCCGAGTTCCTGTCCGGGCGCGGCCAGGCGCCGGACCCGCCGCTGTCCGCCGCCCCCACCTCCGGGCGCGGCCTGGCCCCCCAGACGCTCGAGGCGCTGGCCGACGAGCGCCTGTCGCGCCGGGAGGTCAAGGACATCCAGTCGGGGTTCAAGAACCCCGACCGCTTCGACCAGTGGCTGGCCTTCCTGCAGGCCCGGGCCGGCTATCCGGAGGCGATCGTGCTTCCGGCGGGCGAGGGGCTGAACATCGTGCGCCGGGGCGCCGGCGACTACGCGGTCCGCTGCGACTGCGGGCACGACTTCTGCGACTGGCGGTCCAACTGGAAGCTCGACGCCGTGGTGTTCGTGCGCAAGACGGTGGAGGCCCTGCGCGAGGTCTATCCCGAGCGCGGGCACTGCGACCCCGACTGGATGGAGCTGCGGGAGTTCTACTGCCCCGCCTGCGCCCGCCAGCTCGAGGTCGAGGCTCTGACCCCGGGCTATCCGGTGGTGCACGAGTTCCTGCCCGACCTCGAGGGCTTCTACGAGCACTGGCTGGGGCGCGCGCTGCCCTGAGCGCCGAGATCGCGCTGGTCGACTGACCGCCTCCATATACTTGACTCGCCGGGTGCGGAATCGCCCCGGGCGTTGGGTTCTGAGGTATGCCGACCTTTCGCTACGAGGGCCATCGCCTGGCCTACACCGAGTACGAGCCGCTTACGCCGGCCACCCGGCGCGCGGGGCCGCCGGCGGCCGAGCGTCCGCTGGTGCTGGTGCACGGGCTGTTGCTCAGCCAGCGCATGCACACCCGCTTCGCCCAGGAGCTGGCCGCGCGCGGCAACCGGGTCATCACCATCGACCTGCTGGGCCATGGCGCGTCGGATCGCCCTCGCGACATGTGGCGCTACTCGATGACCCTGTTCGCGCGCCAGGTGGTGGGCCTGATGGACCACCTCGGGCTCGAGCAGGCGGTGGTGGGCGGGACGTCGCTGGGGGCCAACACCGCCCTGGAGGTGGCCGCCTATGCCCCCGAGCGCCTGCGCGGCGCGGTGATCGAGATGCCGGTGCTCGACAATGCGCTGCTCGCGTGCGCCGTGGCCTTCGCCCCGCTGCTGGTGGCGCTCACCTTCGGCGAGCGGCTCATGCGGGGCGCGAGCCGGGCCACCCGGGCGATCCCCCACCGGGGGGTGCCGTTCTGGGCCGATGTGGCGCTCGACACGCTCCGCCAGGACCCCGCCCCCAGCGGCGCGGTGCTCCAGGGCCTGTTCTTCGGCCGCGTGGCCCCCCACCGCAGCGAGCGGCGCCTGATCGAGACGCCAGCGCTGGTCATCGGCCACCACCGGGACCCCGTCCACCCCTTCTCCGACGCCGGGATGCTGGTCGACGAGCTGCCCAACGGGCGCCTGCTGGAGGCCAGCTCGCTGCTGGAGCTGCGCTTCTCGCCCGAGCGCCTGACCGCGGAGATCGCCGCCTTCCTGGATGAGTGCTGGTCTCAGGGCTCGCGTTCGGCCCGCGGGCAGCGGGCCGCGGCCGCCCGGCGTCGTCCCTCGTCCGCTCGGCCCGCGGCGGGCTCGGCCGGCTAGTCTCGCCCCCCATGGCCCGCCGCGAAGAGGAGAAGCGCCGCCGCCGCGAGGAGCGCGTGGCAGCGGAGCAGGCCGCGGCCCAGGCGGCGAAGCGGCGGCGGACGCTACAGATCGTCGGCGGGGTGGCGCTCGCCGTGGTGGCGGTGGCCCTGATCGTGGTCGCGGTGACCACCTCGGGAGGCGGGGGCCCCAAGCCCAAGCCCACCTCCAACGCCAACGACGTCAAGCTGCCCGCCGCCAAGATCACCGACCTCAACAAGGCCGCCGCGGCCGCGGGGTGCACGCTGCACGACTATCCGGACTTCGGCAACCAGCACGTGCTCACGCCGGTCACCTACAAGACCAACCCGCCGACCTCGGGCCCCCACAACCCGACCCCGGCCTCGGACGGCATCTACGATCCGGGCAAGGAGCCGGCCAAGGAGAACCTGGTCCACGCCCTCGAGCACGGCCGCGTCGAGATCCAGTACCGGCCGGGCACCAGCCCCACCCAGATCGCCCAGCTCAAGTCGCTGTTCGACGAGTCGCTGACGGGCAAGACCAACCAGGCCCCCCAGGCGGGCTACAAGAAGCTGCTGTTTCAGAACGGGACGAACATGCCCTACGCGGTGGCGGCCGTCGCCTGGCAGCACGTGATCGGGTGCTCCAGCTTCAACCCGCGCATCTTCGACGCGCTGCGGGCCTTCTCGGTCAAGTACGTGGACACCGCGCCCGAGTCCGGGGCGATTCCGTTCCCCGAGTAGGCGGGCGCGACCGCCGGCGGTTGTTGGCGCCCTACGCCGCTTCGCGCAGGGCCTGGAGCTCGGGACGGCCCGCCAGCTGGCGCAGGGCGCGAGCCTCGAGCTCCTGCGTGCGGCGCTCGGAGAGGCCGAGCTCGCGCCCGGTGCGGGCCACCGAGGCACCCTCGGCTCCGCCCACGCCGAAGCGCAGCCGGATCACCTTGCGCTCGAGCTCGGGCAGCTCGGCGACCGCGCGCTCGACCAGGTTGTCGGACAGGCCGGCGATGACCTGCTCGTCGAGCGCCTCCTCGCCATCGGCGAGCAGGTCGCCCAGCTCGGTGTCGCCGTCGTCGTTGACCGACTGGTCGAGGCTGGCCGGGGTGCGGGAAGCCTCCAGGATCTGGGTGACGTGATCGACCTCGAGGTCGGCGGCCTCGGCAAGCTCCTCGATCGTGGGCTCGCGGTCGAGTCGATCGGTGAGCTCGCGCTCTATGCGGTTGAGCTGGCGCAGCCGCTGCCCGATGTGCACGGGCAGGCGGATCGTGCGCCCGCCGTTCTCCAGCCCGCGCTGGATCGCCTGGCGAATCCACAGCGTGGCGTAGGTGGAGAAGCGAAAGCCCTTGCGCCAGTCGAACTTCTCGACCGCTCGGATCAGGCCCAGCGTACCCTCCTGAACCAGATCGGTCATGGACAGGCCGTGGCCCTGGTAGCGCCGGGCGATCGAGACGACTAGCCGCAGGTTGGAGTTGATCATCCGCTCCTTGGCCACGAGGTCGCCGCGCTCGATGCGCTTGGCCAGATCGATCTCCTCGTCGGGCGTGAGCAGGCGGTAGCGCCCGGCCCGCGCCATGAACAGGTCGAGGGTCTCGGGGATGGCGTCGAGCTCGTCCGCCCGCTCGGGGGCGACGGAGACGGTTCGGGTGTTGGGGGAATCAGCCATTTAAGTTCTCGTTAGAAAAGTCGACTTCTGGAGTCGGAATTATAGATCCAAGTAGTTGCTCTGTCAACAGTCTCCTCCGCCGGGCCCCAGGCGACGGGGCCAGAGGGGTCTCGCGGGGGCGCCGACGCTTTCCGAAGGGCTGTGCTACCCGGCCGCCGGGGGGTCCTAGCGGGGCCGTGGGACCTCGGCGCGGGCGGCGCCTAAGTCCAGACACCACCGGCGCCCAGAAGTTTCGGGCTTTCTTGGCCTCTGGAGGGGCGGCCGGGCGCTAGCCCTGCAGCGAGATCTCGTTGACCGACACGTGGGTGGGGCACTTGCCCGCCGGCCCGTGCGGAATCCACACCAGTAGGTGCCGGAAGCGCTTGTTGGCCTTGGCCAGGCCGATGCGGGCGTTTGACTTGACCCGGGGCCGGCTGGCCAGGTGCACCCAGCCCGAAGCGGGCAGGCTGGCGGGCTGTCCGGACTTGGCCCCGTAGATCTCCGCGTCCATGTCCGGCGTGTCGGTGGCCAGGTTGAGCTGCTTTACGCTCTGGGCGGATTTCAGATCCAGCCCCACGCCCGCTCCCACCTTGCATCCGGGCGAGGCCGTCTTGGCCGTCCACGAGGTCGAGGAGTCGCCGTCGATGGTGGCGGAGGGATCGCCGAAGTTCGAGTCGGGGAGGCCGCCGGGGTTGTAGGTGCTCGCGGCGTCGGTGTCGAGCACGATCAGATGCCGCGGAATCACCGGCTTTGGCCGAGACGGCGTGCTGGGGGTGCTCGTGCTCGGGGTGCTCGTGCTCGGGGTGCTGGTGCTGGGGGTGCTCGTGCTCGGGGTGCTGGTGCTGGGGGTGCTCGTGCTCGGCGTGGCGGGCGCCGGCGTGGCGGGCGTGGCCGTCGGCTTGACCGGCGGTGGGGTGACCGTGGCCGGAGACGTGGGGGTCGGGCCCGCCGGGGGCGCGGCGGGCGGTGAAGTGGTCGCGGGCAGGCTCGCCTGCGCGCCCGGGTTGGTCACCGCCCGCTTGGAGTCCGAGGAGAGCGCCGCATAGCTGGCGGCCAGGGCGCCCGACGCGAGCAGCAGCGTGATGCCGACCACCAGGGCGGCCACGCGCCAGCCGGCGCGCACGCCCAGGCGGCCGGGGGCCCCGGTACCGCACTCCAGGCACCAGTACTGGCCCTCGAGCAACGGCGCGCCGCACGTCTCGCAGGCGCGCGGGGCGGGCGCCGGGGGCTCGGGCGCCTCGGCGACCGCCGGCGCAGCGGGCGGGGGGCTGTCGACCAGGAGGCTCGACACGCCCCCATCTTTACCAGGTTCGGCGCCCGTGGACCCCACCTTGCCGGGCCGGGCGGTGTGGGGATGGCCCCGGTCGGTCAGCGCGGCCGAGGCGGACCGCCGTCGACGATGTCGCGGCCGGTCGGGGTAAGCCGCTCGTCGAGCTCGAGCTGCCAGTAGTAGCGCGTGAAGGTCGTGCCGGCGCGAAACTCGCCCACGTGCGGTTCGACCGCCTGGCCCGCGGCCAGACGCACGATCAGCTCGGGGTAGCTGCGGCCGGGCAGGGCGGCGTACATCGGCGCCGGGAAGGCGCCGCCAAAGCGCGTGTTGACGTCGGTGATGCGCAGGCCCAGCTCCGGGTCGCGAAACGCCTGGACCGTGCACGGGCCCCGCACCCCGAGGGCCTCGACGACGTCGCGTCCCAGGCGCACGAGCTCGGGGTCGGCGATCACCGTGCCCTTGATCGACTCTCCGCCGCGCGACTCGATCATGGTGCGCGGTATCGCGTTCAGGCAACGCTGAGTGGGATCCGACAGGCAGTCGATCGAGAACTCTGGGCCGCCCATGGCCCGCTGGACCATCACCGGCTCGGGGATGTAGGCGGCAAAGAACGCCGCCTCGGCGGCGTCGTGGGCGAGATGGATCGAGCGGGCGCCCGAGCCGCGCCGGGGCTTGACCATCACCGGATAGGCCTGCGCCGCCTGGCCGGGCAGCACCGTCGGGGGGCTGGGCAGGCCCAGCCGCTCGAGCAGGAGGTGGGTCTCGTACTTGTCGAAGGTCGCCGCCGCCACATCGGGGTCGGGCAGCAGGGCGGGTAGCTGCCCCTCGGCCCGGGCCCGGGCCAGGACCTCGAGGTCCAGATCGGTCAGCGGGACCACCGCCCCCACGTCGAACTCGGCGCACAGGTCGACCAGGGCGGGCACGTAGGCGGGGTCCTCGATGACGGGCACCGAGCGGCGCACCTGCGCGGCGTACTGGGCCGGCGCGAGCGGGTTGGGGTCCACCGCCACGACGGTGGCGCGCGCGGCAAAGGCCGAGACGATGTCGTAGCGCTTTCCCACCCCGGTGAGCAGGACCGCCTTGCCCGCCGGCTCGCCCGCCGGCGCCGCGCCCCCCGGGGCCGGGTCCCCGGCCGCGCTCTCCGAGGTCATTGCACCCAGCCCCCGGTGTCGCCCTTGTACAGTCCGCCGCCGCGCAGCACCATCGCCACCGTGCGGGCCAGGATCTGGAGATCCAGCGCCAGCGAGCGGTGCTCGATGTACCACAGGTCGAGCTCGATCCGCTCGCTCCAGGGCAGCGACGTGCGCCCGTTGACCTGCGCCCACCCGGTCAGGCCGGGCTTGACCGACAGGCGCCCGCGCTGGCGCTCGGTGTACTGCTCGACCTGCACGGGCAGCGTGGGACGGGGCCCGACGAGGGTCATGTCGCCGCGGAGCACGTTGAGCAGATTGGGCAGCTCGTCGAGCGATAGCCGTCGCAGCAGGGTGCCCACGCGAGTGATGCGCGGATCGCTCTCGTTGACCGCCAGCCCGGCCCCGATCGACTCTGCGCCGGGGACCATGGTGCGCAGCTTGATGACGTCAAATGGTCGTCCGTCCTTGCCGATGCGGCGCTGGCGGTAGATCGGGTGACCGGGCGACTCGAGCACGATCGCCAGCATCGCCAGCCCGAGGATCGGCGCGCCCAGCGCCAGTCCCACCGTGGCCGCCACCACGTCCACGGCGCGGGCGAGCATCAGCGCGTGCCCTCCGCGGGTTCCCACTCGGCCGCGGTTCCCCGGCGCAGCCAGTCCCACAGGCCGGCGGCCACCGACGCCGTGGTGAGGACGTAGTAGCGGGCCACCAGCAGCCCCCGCAGGGGCAGCGGGCCGGCCGCCAGCGCCCCCACCAGCAGCGCGACCTGGGCGACGAACAGCACCACGTAGACCGCACCCGACCCCAGCAGCGCCGCGTTGGTGGCCAGGGCGATGACGTGCAGCAGGGGCGAGGCGTAGCGGAGCACCCGGTGGGAGAGCAACATCAGCCCGTAGCGCAGGCCGTAGCCGCGAGGCGAGAGCATCCCGCCGCGCAGCACGATCGGCCAGGTGTGGCTCATCATGCGCCGCTTGCGCGCGAACTCGCGCTCGATCGTGGGCACCATCTTCTCGCGCGCGCGCGCCTGGGGCACGTACACCGCCCGCCACCCCCGCTTGACCAGGTTGAAGGGAAAGGACAGATCGTGGCCCATGATCGGGTCGACGAACAGGTAGGCCTCCCGCCGGGTGGCGTAGATGGCGCCGTTGCCGGCGGTGATCGAGCCCAGCCTCGACTCGCGGGCCCGGAGCGCCATCTCATAGCGCCAGTAGACCCCCTCCTGGTTGACGCTGCCCGACCGGGCGCCGGCGGGGGCGACGAAGCGCACCTGGCCGCAGGCGTAGCCCACGCCGGGGTCGGCGAAGGCGCCCACCAGCCGGGCGAGGGCATCGGGCGCCCACAGGGCGTTGGCGTCCGAGAACGCCACCAGCTCGGCGCGCGACCGGCGGACCGCGGCATCCTGGGCGCGGATCTTGCCTCCCCGCGGCAACTCGAGCACGACATCGGCCCCGGCGGCTCGCGCCCGCGCGGCGGTGGCGTCGGTGCACCCGTCGCAGCCGACCACGACCTCCAGGCGGTCCGCCGGATACCGCAGCTCGAGCGCGTTGGCGACCTTGGCGGCGATCACCTCTTCTTCGTCGTGGGCGGCGACGATCAGGCTCACCGTCGGCCAGCTGGACTCGTCCTCCCCGCCCGGGGGCGAAAGCCGGCCCCCGTGCCTGGCCTCGCGCGGGAGACGCACGAGCGCCACGAGCACGGCGGCGTAGCCGACCTGGGTCCACACCAGCAGGGCCAGCGCGGCCCAGAAGGCGATCTCCAGCACGGTGATCACCGGGGCAGGCCTCCGGCGGCCGGGACGGGCGGCGACGCGCCGGTGCCGATCACGGAGCGGTAGAGCTCGAGCGTGCGACCGGCGATCGAGTCCCAGCCGTAGGGGCCGGCGGCGGCGGCGGCGCTGGCCGCGGCCATGCGCGCGCGCGAATCGGCATCGGAGAGCAGCTCGCTCAGCGCGCCGGCCAGAGCGCCGGCATCGCCGGGGGAAACCAGCCGCGCCGCGCCCGCGGCGGCGATCTCGGGGAAGCCGCCGACGTCGCTGAGCAGCAGCGGCTTGCCGAACGCCAGCGCGGTGAACAGCACGCCCGACTGGTCGATCTCGCGGTAGGGGAGCACCACCAGGTCGGCGCGGTCGAAGAAGGCCGGGATCTCGGGGTCGGTAACGAAGCGGGGCACCCAGCGCACCGAGGGCGGGGCGGCTCGGCGCAGGGGCGCGATGTCCATGCGCGGCATCCCCACCACCCACAGCTCGGCGCCGGACACCTCGCGCCAGGCGTCGATCAGGACATCGATGCCCTTGTAGGGGCGCATCAGGCCGAAGCACAGGACGATCGGACCCTCGACCTGGGCGAGCTGGGGGGCAAGAGGCACGGTGCCCCGTTGCTCGCGCAGGTAGGTGAAGGCGCCGTGCGGGATCACGTGAACCCGGCCGGGGTCGACCGCGAGCTCCTTTACCAGGCGATCGCGGCCGTGGTCGGAATGCACCACCACCGCGTCCACGCGCTCGTACAGGCGGCGCTGGGCCGCGCGCTGGCCGGGGCGCGCCTCGCGCGGAAGGACGTCGTGGGCGGTGAGCACCAGCGGGCGCCCGGACGGCAGCAGGTGGACGTCCAGGGGCTGCACGCTCAGCCACTGAAAGTGCACCACGTCGGCGTCCTTTGCCCGGGCGCGATAGCGCAGCATGTCGGGCACGTGTTGGGCCAGCTTGGCCGTCTGGCGCAGTCGCGACCGCGGCCGGGCCCCGCCGGGCGCCAGCCGATAGAAGTGCTCGGTAACCCGGTAGCCCGCGTGGCCGGGCACCGGGCCGTAGGGAAAGCGGCTGGTGATCAACTCGACATCTGCGCCCGCGCGCGCCAGGGCGGCGCTCAGGGCATGGTCGTAGGGCGGCGTGTAGGCCGAGGGGTCGACTAGGTGCACCCGCACGGCAGGAGACAATAGGTGGCGTGCCCGAAGGCCCTGACGCTTTGGCGCCAGATGCGCGCACGCCGCCCGCGGTCTCGTTTTGCATCGTGGCCACCGCCAAGCGCGAGCTGTTGCTGCGCTGCCTGGACGCGGTGGCAGGGGAGGCCGAGGGCCTGGGCCCAAGCAGCGAGGTGCTGGTGCTGGACAACGGATCCGGCGACGGGTCGGCCGACGCGGCGCGGGCCCATCCCGCGGGCCCGACGGTGATCGCCCATCGGGCTCGCCGGTCAAAGCCCGAGAACGCAAACGAGCTCATGCAACGCGCGCGCGGTGACTACTGCCTGTTGCTCGACGAGGACGCCGAGCTCGAGCCGGGGGCCGCCCGGGCGCTGTACGACGCCCTGGAGAACGACCCCCGGGCGGCGGGCGCCGGCGCCGCGCTGCGGGCGCCCGACGGCAAGGCGCAGCCCTCGGCCTGGCGCTTTCCCTCCGTGCCGGTGGCCCTGGCGGGCGCCCTGTTCCTGCACCGCCGGCTGACCGTGCAGAGCGGGGGCTCGGCGGCGCGCGAAGTCGACTGGGTGCAGTCGGCGGCGATGCTGGTGCGGCGGGGCGCGGCCGAGCAGATCGGCTGGCAGGACCCCGCCTTCTTCGTCTACTCCGACGAGGTCGACTTCTGCCGGCGCCTGCGCGACGCGGGCTGGCGCATCCTGCACGTTCCCGGAGCGCGGGCGGTGCACCACGAGCAGCTCTCCGCCGAGCGCATCCCGACGGCCCGGATCGTGGAGTTCGCCCGCAACCGCGACCGCTACATGCGCAAGCACCACTCGCCCGCCGCGGCGGCGGCGGTGCGGTGGCTGACCGCTTGGGCCTACGCCCTGCGAGCCCTGGCCGCACTTGCGATCCCCGGACACCGGCCCGGGCGCTACTGGGCACACGTCCGCGCCACGCTGCGGCCCGAGCGCGGGGAGGGCATCCGCGAGGCGGCCGAACGCCACAACCGCGCGCTGGAGGTCGGCGGGCGCCCCGCCGGCCTCCGGGACGCCTGACCGCGGCGGCCGCGATGCCCACCGCCCGGCCCGGCGGACCACCGGCCCGGCGGACCACCGGCTCAGCCCGCCGCCCGGGCGCGGGCGGCGCGCAGCCGGGCGCGCGCGGTGGCGGCCAGCGCGCGCCCCCGCGCCAGCTCCGAGGGCCGAAAGAAGCCGGTGCCGATCAGCGCCAGCGGAATCGCCGCCGCCACCGCGACACGCAGCCCGAAGCCCCCGGCTCCGGATGTGGGTAGGAGCAGCTCGCCCGCCACCGCCGGGGCCCCCAGCACGAGGACCATGTGGGCGAGGCGCCCCCACTCAAAGCCCACCGAGAACAGGCGCCGGGTGAGCAGGTACATGACGGTGAGCATCACCACGTAGGCCGCGCACAGCGCGATTCCCGCCCCGGCGATCCCCAGGGGGCCGACGAGCAGCACCAGCCCCACGACGTTGACCGCGAGCCCGGCCAGCGCGGCGGGGAAGTTGCGGGTGGTCACCCGCGCCCGGCCGGCGATCACCACGAAGACGACGAACAGGCCGTACAGGGCCCACCCCAGCGCCAACCAGGGCAGCGCCGCGTGGGCGCCGTAGAAGCTCGGCGCCGCCAGCAAGCGCACGGCCCAGCGCCCGAGCAGGGTCACGCCGGCCACCACGTATCCGGTGGCCAGCGCGTAGTAGGTGGTGACCAGCGCGTACAGGCGCGCCGCCTCGGCGTCGTCGGTCACCGAGTAGGCGAGCGGCGGCCAGGCATACTGAAACCCGCGCACCGCCACGGTGACCACCGTGGCGAGCTTGACCGCCAGCGCGTAGAGGCCGGCCGAGGCGTGGCTGTGGGCGCGGAACAGGTAGGCCCGGTCGACCACGTTGAGCGCGTACACGCTGGCGTCGGCGGGCACGGTCGGCAGGCCGAAGCGCAACAGCGCCGGCAGCTCGGAGAAGCGCAGGCGGGGACGCAGCCGGTGCCGGAGGACCACCCCCAGGCCGAGCAGGACCACGGTCGAGCCGACGAAGTTGCCCGCCAGCAGCCCTCGCGCCCCCTCGTGGGCGATGACCACGAGCGCCACGGTGAGCCCCACCGTGAGCAGGACGTTGCACACCGAGGCGACCAGGTAAGCGCGGGCTCGCTCGTCCACGCGCAGCAGGGCGTAGGCCATCTCCAGATTGGTGAACGCCCACAGTCCGAGGACGGCGATCCGCATGAGCGGGGGGTCGTTGAAACCCAGGAACAGGCGGGACAGGGGACCCGCCGCCGCCGCCGCGGCGAGCGCCGCCGCCGTGGTGGTGAGCAGCACTATCGAGGTGGCCAGCCGCGCGCTGCGCTCGCGGCGCGCGGGGTCGGCGTCGTCGTAGTAGAAGCGCACGAACGCCTCGCCGATGCCCAGGCGCAGCAGGATGCTCCAAAAGATCACCACGGTAAGCAGCGTCTCGGCGGCGCCATAGTCCGAGCGCGTTAGGTGGCGCGTGTAGACGGGCAGGGTCCCGACCGCAATGAGCTTGGACAGGATGTCCGACGCCTGGTAGGCGGCGCTCGTGCGCAAGAGGCGCTGCAGGTAGCCGAACACGGGCGGGCGGTCTCAGGCCGGTCCGCCGGCCCCGGAGCCCGGCGCCGCGGGCCCGGCGGGGGCAGCGGCCGGCGCGCTGGCGGTGAGCCCTCCAGACGCCGGGAGGAGTCCGGCGCGCTGGCGCCAGGCCAGGACAGTGCCGATGCCCAGCAGCGCCCAGGTGAGCGGATCTTCGAGGAAGTCGGCGTACAGCATGGTGTGCAACAGCAGCGCGGCAAACGCGGCGGCCACCCCGAGCCGCTGGGGGCTCGAGCGCACCCGATCGAACAGCCGGCCCAGGCAGGCCGCGAGCAGGGCCAGGTAGACCGCCAGCCCGATGACGCCCTGCTCGGCGGCGACGGTGATCGGGATCGTGTGCGAGGCCGACGCCGCCCCGGCGGCCGAGACCTGGTTGTGCGCCCGGTATTGGCGGATGAACGCCCCCGAACCCCAGCCCTGCAGGGGCCGGTCGGCGAACAGGTCCACCCCCCCGCGGATCAGCCGCGACCGCCCGCTGGTGGCGCGGTCGGCGCTTTGGGAGCTGCCGACGTCGAAGTGAAACGCGTGCGGGGCGAGGGCGACCGCGGCGACGCCCGCGACGAGCGCGGCGCCGGTCAGGCCGAGCGTCCAGGTGACGCTGAAGCGCACGGCGGCCAGTACCGCGAGCCCCAGGAGCAGAGCGGCCAGGCTGGATTGCGAGAAGCTCAGCAGCAGCCCGGCGAGCAGCAGGGCGAGCGTGGCCGCGAGCAGCCACGTCGTTCGCTCGCGCACCGACCACAGCAGGCCGGCGGTCAGTCCGAGCATCACCGCCATCAGGAAGCGCCCATAGATGTTGGGGTCGAAGAACAGCGAGTTCACGCGAAAGTAGGACTCCACCTGGTTGGAGGCGATGACCCGCGGGTTGAGCAGGAGCTCGCGGCGCGAGTATTCGAGGAAGCCGATCCCGACGAGCAGCACTGCCAGCGCCGCCGCCAGCGCGAGGCAGGCCACCACCAGCCGGGGCTCCCAGTCCAGGCTGCACAGCAGGACGAAGAGCAGGGCGAAGGGCACGTAGAAGAACACGACCTGCTCCAGCGCCCGCATGAAGTCCGAGGAATAGGAAGCCTGAACCGCATACAGGCCGACGAGCCCCATCAGCAGCCACTCGAGCCCCCGCGCGCGCGGCCACGGCGCAAGCGCCGGACCGCGCAGTCGTCGAGCGCCATGCGCCAGCACACCCGCGGCGATGACCAGGTACAGCGGCACCAGCAGGTTCGACGTCGTGCCCCCCGATGAGATCGGGATGCGGAAGGGCAGCGCGGCGACCGCGAGCAGAGCGAGCGCGTGGGCGTGGCGGTAGATGACCGCCGCCAGCACCACCACCACGGCTCCGGCTCCGGCCGCCGCGGCGATCGCCGCCGTGGGATGATGGCGCAGCGGGCGAAGCTGGGGCGAGTCCCAGATGTCGGTGATCAGCAGGACCGGGGTCAGCGCCACCGCAAGCAGCATCGCCACCGCGCTCCAGCGCTCGACGCGCGGGCGCCCGGCGCCCAGGACGGCGACCGCGGCCAGCAGCGCGACCGCCACTACGCCGGCCTTCTGCAGATCGTGGCCGAGCGCGCTGACCGCCGGGACGAGCGCAACCGCGCTCATCGATGGATGGCCGGTCCGGTCCCCGGGGCGCCGGCGAGCCGGAATTCGTTGGGCAGCAGGAGGGTGCGGTGCTGGCGCGCGAGCCTCACCCGCACCCGGTACAGCCCGTTCGGCGCCAGACGTCGGTCGTCGCCGCGGCCGTCCCACACCAGCGACAGCTTGCGATAGGCGCGCAGGAGGACCGAGCGGGCGAGCGTGGCCACGTTCTGGCCCTGCTCGTCGACGACCCACACGGTGACCAGATCGGTGCGCTTGATGTGAAAGGAGAGCTGCTCGCTCGAGCGCTCGCCCGCGGCCTGGGGGTAGAACACGGACGTGGTCTTCAGGTGCTGGACGAGGGCGGGCCCGTGCTTGAGCCGTTGGGCGAGGAAGAAGGCGCCGATCGTGGCGAGCACGAGCACCGCGAAGCTCGTCCGCGCCAGCCGGGTCACTGCGGCGGCCGCCGCGGCGCGTCCAGGAGGGCGGTATCGGCGCGCAACCCCAACCGCAGCGTCTCCAGCGAAAGCACCTCGTCGGGCACGATGTTGCCCAGGTTGCACTCAATGCCGAATCGACGCAGGAACCACACCTGCTGCTCCTTGCGCGGCGCCTCGAAGATCAGCACCTCCGGGCTGACCGCGTGCACGATCTCATCGACCAGGCCCATGCGGATCTCGCCGTCGGCGCGGTAGATCCCGGCGTTGCCGCCCTCGCGCGCCTCGGTGATCACCTTCCAGGAGCCTGCCCGCAGCTCCGCCTGTATCTGCTCGACCCATCGGTAGGGGGCCATGATGTAGTCGGCGTCCTTGCTGCCGACCTCCGAGAAGACCACGAACTCGCGCGCCAGCCGCTCGATCAGCTCGCACTTGACCGCGTGCTCCAGGGTCACCGTCCCGTCGGAGACCTCGACGTGGCGCAGGCCCAGCTCGCGCAGGTAGGCCACCAGGCCATCGATACGGCCCTGGCGCAACGCGATCTCGGTTAGCGTTCCCCCCAGCACCACCGGCACGCCGTGGCGGGCATAGCGCTCGAGCTTGGCGGTCAGGTTGCCGGTCACCGGCGCGGTGCCCCAGCCGAGCTTGACCACGTCGACGCTGTCGCCGGCCACCTCCATCAGGCCGTCGACCTCGGCCACCGACAGCCCCCGGTCGAGCACGTGGGTGATCCCGTGCTCGCGGGGCTTGGAGGAACGCGCGGGGAGATCGAGGAAGGAGGTCATGGCGATCAACGGGCCGGCAGGCGAGCCGCTCGAAGCGACGGGCCCCGCCGACCGGCCACGCGCTAGCGGCTGTCGGAGCCTACGGTCACCACGACCGCGGCGCCGCGCGCGACCGTGCGCGTCGCCGCGTCCACGGGCTGCACGGCGTCCGGGCTGGTGGTGCCCAGGAGCTGGGCGACGGCCTGAGCCTGCGAGCGCCGCCCGCTGCCGTAGGCAACCGTGGTGGAGGTGTGCCCGTGGCTGGGAGCGTTGGTCACCGTCCCGATGCGATAGCCACCCTTGACCAGGCGATCGGCCACCGTGCGGGCCAGCCCGGCCGTGGTGGTGCCGTTCAGGACGGCGACCCGGGTGTGGCCAGGCGCGGTCGCCGCCCCCCCGGAACTCGCCCCCGGCACGGCCGCACCGGGTGTGGTGGCGGCGGCGGGCTTGTGCTTGGAGCCGCCCCCCAGCGCGCCGGAGATCAGCAGGATGAGCAGGACGACCACGAACGCCCCGGCGCCCAGGGCCACCAGCGCGCGGCGCCTCGCGGGTTCGGCGTCGGCTTCCCGGGGCGAGGCGGCGGCGTCCCGGGCGCTGTCCCCCCGCTCGGGGGGGCGCGGAGGTGCGCCCCCGGGGGAGGCGGGCGCTCGAGCAGACCCCGGATCGCGGCGAGCCGAGGGGGGCGGCGTACGTGGTGGAAGGCTCGCCGCTGGCGTACTACGGCGCAGGGCGGCCGCGGTGCGAGGCGCGGTGGCGGCGCCGGCCGGGGCTCCGGAGCCCGTCGGGGCCGCCGGCGAAGCGCCAGGAACCGGGGCCGCGCCCGAGCCCCGAGAAGGCGGACCTTCCGGCTGGGCGGGGGCGTGGGACCCGGCGTTGGGGCGATCGGCTGAGGCGGGCGGGGCGGCGCTCGGAGCCCGCCGCGGCGTGCCCTCGGGCGGGGCCGTGGGCTGCGAGCCGGCGGCGGGGGCCGGGGGCGCCCCGGGGGGCGATGGCGCCGGGGTCCGCCCCGACTGCGCGGGGGCCGAGCCGGGGGGCGCCGCGGCCGAGGCGGCCGGCGCGGGGGCGGGGGCGGGGGGCGCCGCGCCTGGCCCAGGGGGAGCCGGTGTGCCCGACTGGGGGGCGGGCTGGGACGCGGACTGGCCGGCCGGGGGGGCTCCCGCCGCCGTGGCCGGCGCCGGGACGCCGGGGGGCGGGCGCAGCCCCGGTCGTGGCACCGCGCCGGGGGGGCGGCCGGCAGCCGGCCCCGTGCGGACGACGCCGCTGGGACGCGCGGGGCCCGGCGCACGGCGTCCCGCGGCGATCTCCGGGCCGGGGGGCTGACCCGGGCGGTCGGGGGCGCGACCGGCCCACTCCCGCAGGCGTT
>Ga0209577_10000485_pt1 | contig 40363 bp, 35 predicted proteins | sample GraSoiAngelo_109_FD_185874 | JGI IMG/M metagenome (GOLD analysis project Ga0209577, IMG submission 185874) | Grasslands soil microbial communities from the Angelo Coastal Reserve, California, USA - 14_0903_12_20cm (SPAdes) (version 2) | ecosystem: Environmental > Terrestrial > Soil > Grasslands... | reverse complement strand
AACTCTGCGAACTGCGCTTCGTCGCTCGCGTCCGCAATGCACCCGGGCCGCAGCCCGTCCCCAAACGAAAAGCTCACGTCATGCTTCTGGAAAATCTTGCAAATCTCTTCGATGTTTTCGTACAGGAAATTCTGCTTCTTATGATGCTCCATCCAGTGCGCCATCAGGGACCCGCCGCGGCTTACGATCCCGGTAATCCGCTTGCGCACCAGCGGCACATGCTCGCGCAGCACGCCCGCGTGAATGGTCATGTAATCCACGCCTTGCTCGGCCTGCTCCTCGATCACTTCCAGCATCAGCTCGATCGTCAAGTCTTCCGGCCGCCGCACCCGCGAGATCGCTTCATACACCGGCACCGTGCCCACGGGCACCGGCGAAGCGTCAATAATCGCCTTTCGAATCACGGAGATGTCCCCGCCAGTCGAAAGGTCCATCACCGTATCCGCGCCAAAGTGCACGGCGTGATGCAGCTTCTTCAATTCCTCATCGATGTTCGAGCTCGTCGCCGAATTCCCAATGTTCGCGTTAATCTTGCATTTGCTCGCGATGCCGATGGCCATCGGTTCCAGGTTCTGGTGGTTCACGTTCGCGGGAATGATCATCCGACCGCGCGCCACTTCGCTTCGAATCAGCTCCGGCTCCAGCTTTTCGCGCTTCGCGATGTATTCCATCTCCTCAGTGGTCAGGCCCTGACGCGCCAGGTGCATCTGCGAAATGTTCCCGTTTCCGTTCGCCCCTGTTACCGCCGCCTCTCGGTTTCTAATCCAGCTATCGCGCAGCCCCATAAAACCCCCTCAGTAACCGCCACAAGTGGTTCGTGACAGGTAACCAATGTCCCGAACCACAGGCCTGCAGTTTGAATTCAAATTATGGCACCTGCGAATGACCGCGGCAACTTCGCGATGCAGGAACTAAACCTGCGGCTGACACAGTGATCCCGCCGGAAATAACCTATGGGGAGATTCGCCTCGTCATAGCCCGCCTTCGAGGGCACGGCTTCGGTGGTGCGAGGACTCTGTAGTGGCGGGTCTCAGGCCCGCACTCTTAGTCGCGCCAACACTGCAGGTCGGCTCTCGTGGCACAGCCTACGCTCCCCGACAAGGTCGGGGCAGGCTGAGGACCCGGTCTGCCCTTCCCATTGTCCCGCTCAATGCGTTACCCTCTGCCGAACAAATCCGTCGTCTGGATTCAAACGAGGCCAGCCAACATTTCCTCAAACGCCAACAAACCCAGCGCTGTAAGAGCAGTCGTGCGCAAAGCCGCCCTGCTTCCCTTCGTCTTCGTCATGTACGCGTACGCGACCGGCGGCCCCTTCGGCCTAGAAGACATGGTCACAACGAGCGGGCCGGGGCTGACCCTTCTCTATCACCTCTTCATCCCGTTTTTCTGGTGCATTCCTGTTTCGCTGGTGGCTTCAGAACTGACCACAGCGATTCCCGTTGAGGGCGGATTCTACCGCTGGGTGCGCGCGGGCTTCGGCGACTTCTGGGGATTCCTGGCGGGGTGGTGGAACTGGAGCGCATCGTTTCTGCTGGCGGCGGCTTATGCCGTGCTCACGACCGACTACTTGAGTTTCTATTTTCCGGCGATTGTGGGATGGAAGCACCACCTGGTGAGCGTGGCCATCATCGCGGTGATCGCGTGGATCAACGTGCGCGGCATCCGGATGGTCGGCGCGGTCTCAACGGTTCTGGAGATTTTCGTATTACTGGTGATCGCAGCGCTGTGCGCGATCGCCGCGACGAAGTGGCAGCACAATCCGTTTTCGCCGCTGGTGTCGCCGCACGTCCCACCATTTCGAGTCTTGGGCGTGGGGCTGGCGCTCGGTTTGTGGCTTTACTCCGGCTACGAGCAAGTGTCCAGCGTCGCGGAAGAAGTGGAACACCCGCAACGGAGCTATCCAATCGCGCTTGCAGTTGTAATTCCGCTCTCCATCGCCACGTATTTTCTCCCGACCATGTTCTCGCTCGCAGCACTGGGAAACTGGCAGAAATGGCACACCGGATATTTTTCCGATGCCGCCCAGTTGATCGGTGGGCCCTGGCTGGGCTTTGCGATGACCATCGCGGCGATGATTAGCAACCTTTCGCTGCTGAACGCGACGGTGCTGACATGCACGCGGATGCCATCCACGATGGCGGAGGATGGGTATCTGCCACCGGTACTTGCTGCACGGCATCCGCGTTATGGCACTCCGTGGATCGCCATCATCGTATCTTCGATCATTTACGCCTTGCTGGCGCAGAGGACCATGGTGCAGCTTTTGACGGTCTACGTCTGGCTGCGCATTGGCGTAACGATTCTGACGGTGCTTTCCTCGTGGCAGTTGCGCAAGACGCAGCCGGAATTGCCGCGGCCCTTCCGTATTCCTTGGGGCCGCGCTGGACTGCTCTACGTCATCATTGCGCCGCTGGTGATGAGCGCGGTCGCGCTGGTGGCAAGCGACCCGTTCGCGCGGAAGTGGGGGCCGATGCCGGTGCTGCTCGGTCCGGCAATGTATTTTGTTTTTCGTGCCCTGCATAAGGAAATAGCTCAACCATAGCACCAACGAAGAATACCAAAGGCAGAGACCCACAGGAGACTAGAGAAACAAAAAACTAAGGGAATTTCGCTGAGAACTTAACCCACGACTAACTACCGCTTTAAGTCAGCCAATCCAGAATTCTGTACCATGCGCCCGCAAGAGGAAGCGCCCAGGTGTGGCCGCTGCGTAGGCCAAGTGGTGCGCCGCGAAAAGGTATGCCGTCGAAGGGAATGTCGTTGGGATCGCCGCAGACAAGGCCAGCGAGTTTCGCGCCGAACCATGTGGCTGCGGCGACGCCGTGGCCGGCGAAGCCCGCCGCGAAATACATGTCGCCGATTTTTCCCGCGTGCGGCATAACGTCGAGCGTGAAATCGAGCGTCCCGCCCCAGACGAATTCGATTTTAGTGTCGCCGAGTTGCGGGTAGACACCGATCATGCCGCGGCGCAGAATTTCCGCGCTCTGACGCACGGTGTTTTCGGTTTCCGGAAAAAAGGCGGCGCGGCCTCCGAAGAGCATGCGATTGTCCGGCGTGAGGCGATAATAGTAGAGAAAATGTTTTGAGTCGTAGATCATGCGATTGCGCGGGCTGAGTTCGCGGGCCAGATCGCTGGGCAAAACTTCCGTGGCCATGATGTACGAGCCGATGGGAATGATTTTCTTTCGCAGCGCCGGAGTGGCATCGGTCGTGTACGCGCCGCTGGCGAGAATAATTTCACGCGCGGTGATGGCGCCTTTTGAAGTTTCCATGCGGAATTTGTTGTTTCTCTCTCGCCCGACGGATGTGACGCGCGTGTGATCGCAAAGGCACGCGCCGGCGCGCTGCGCGGCAAGAGCCAGGCCGGCGAGGTACCGCGCGGGATTCAGGCCGGCGCTGGTTTCGTCCACCATGCCGCCGAAATAAATGTCGGAACCGATTTCGCCGCGCAGTTCACTTTTTGGGATGATGCGGAGTTCGTGGTTGAATTCGCGCTTGACGAGCACGGCGGATACTTGGTAGCCGTCGAAATGTGATTGCTTGCACGCCACTTCGAGGTGGCCGCAGCGCGAAAAGTTGCACTCGATCTTTTCTTCGCGCACGATCTGCTCGACACAATCGATGGTGGCGAGCGAAGCAGCGTACATTTTGCGCACCGTTTCGCGGCCGTAACGCTGGATCAGCGTAGGTACTGGCAATTTCATGCCCGTGAGCGCCATGCCGCCATTGCGGGAACTGGCGCCCCAGCCGAAAGTTTCGGCTTCCAGCACGGCGACGTTCACGCCACGTTTCGCGAGTGTGCGCGCAGCGGAAAGGCCGCAGTAGCCCGCGCCCACAATCGCGACGTCGACGTGGTCTGGCAAATCTCCAGCGGATGGCGCAGGGGGAACGGTTACCGTTTCGAGCCAGTAGTTTTTTTCTTTGATCGGCATGAAGAGCGGCTAGAAACGCAGGGAATCTTAGCATCACTCGGCCCTCGGGAGAAATACACAGAAAGAAGCAGTCAAAAAAGAAGAGAAAAATGGACAGGAGAAAGCAGCTTTTATTTTCTACGTCGAGAAATAGAAGAGACGGCAGAGGGTGACCTGACTCTGCCGTCTTGTTTCTCTCCACGTGCTTGCTTTTTCTGAAAACAAAATACCGGAGACGCTACTCTTCGTCGCCGTCGAGGCCATCCAGTGGAGTGATGGTGCCGAAGAGTCCGTCTTGTTCATTGTTTATGCCGGCAGTGAAAAACAGAGTGTTTGCGGGACCGGCGTTCGCGTCATTGCCAAACGTGAGCGACCACAATCCGTCAATGGTCAAGATGGAGTCGTCCGGATTCTTCAGGAAGCCCATGAATTTGTAGGTGAATCCGTTAAAGGCGGCGATCCAACCACTGCCGAAGTTGCCAACCAGAATGGCGTTGCTGAACTCACCGAAATCGCGCGTAGTCCAAACAACTCCCCAGGGCGCATTTAACCAAGAACCATGCTGGAGATGGCCGATGTGCTTCCCGGTGGGCATAAAGATTTCAACGAAGCCCAAACCGTCGCCCGCCACGTCATCGTGTCCGGCGGCGTCCTGTTTGGCATAAGTGACGAAGAGGCTGCCGCCGATGTTCTGAATGTTGAAAGGCGCGAAGCCGTGCGGAATTTCCTCAGCCTCGAACGCATCGCCGCCAAGGTGCACGGGCTTGAAATTGGTGTCATAGACTTCGACGCGAGCCTTCCGGAAATTGGTGACATACAGGAAGCGGTTTCCATCGATTTCCCCGGTCGTCGCGCCTTTGTAAACCGCACCATCGGGGCTGCCGTTATTCGAATTGTCGACGACCAGCACGGCATTCTGTCCCCCGGCCCAGCCGGAGATGGTTCCATCTTCTGTCACGAAAATGAAGCGAGCGGATTTGCCGGGAGCGATCAGAAAGTCGGTGGAACTGCCATTGAAGACCACGCCGGTGGGGGTCGACAGCGTTCCCGCCGGTGAGCCATTCGGGGGTGAAACGGTGACGGTGCCAGTGCCGTTAATGGGAATGAGGACGCCAGCGCCGGTGTAGAGCGTGGAAGTGCCGGAGTTATTGTTTCCCACCCACCAGGGACTTGTGGAACTGCGAGTCAGTCCCCACGGATTTCTCAGATTGGGGTCAGGAGGGTTTGGGGTTGTGATGGAAGCTAGATTCGAAACGAGGTTAGTTTGTTTGTAGTGCTGCGCTTGAGTGACAGCAGGGAGCAGAAAAATCGAAAGTGCAAAGACAGCGAGGAATTTCAAGAACTTCACTGTGAACTGCATCAGGGAATCCTCTCCTAAGCGAGATTGTCGAAGCGAAACACGTCCCACGCATTTCGCGAACGAGCCTCCACCTGGCTGGACCCAGGCTGGTTGGATGCAAGCTGGCTACCAATAGACACAATATTTGTAGTGCCTCATTCGTATTGAGAACAAGCGACTTGCGGTGGCATGAGAGGATGAGGAAGAGCCCGGTTTCTGAAAATTGAATCCGGAACGCTAATAGGGATACGGAAGTCTGGAGATTCCGATTCCAAGGCGCCCGGGGAACCTAGGCGAAAAATGATTTCCGGCGGCCTCCCCAGCTAGGCACAACGAAGGACGATAAGACTGATCTCGGGAGGCACACCAAGGCGTACGGGAGCGCCGACCGTTCCCAGGCCACGGTTCACATAGATATGAGCCATGGGCGACGATGGCGAGGCAAGGAGCGATGGGCTGAACGCCCGAGTGGCGGAAGCGTTGGCAGCAGCACGTTCATTGGGAGCGGGCGCGAACAGCGGTCGCTGGTAGAGGCCCGCGATGTAATCAGTGATGAAGCGCGCGGGGCTCAGGCGATGGTCGAGGATTTCGACCTGGATCTGGCCGCCGTGGGTGTGACCCGCAAGGGAAAGCTCGATGCCGAGTTCGGCGGCGCGATTAAAGGTATTGGGGTTGTGCGAGAGGAGAATGTTGGGCATATCGCGGCGGACGAGCGGCTCCACACGGGCGAGGGTCTGCTGCCGCTGGCCGCGGGAAGTACGTTCGCGTTGGTAATCGACGCCGATGAGGTTGAAAGGCGCTCCCTTGAAAGTAATCTGTGCGTTTTCCTGGCGCAGCAGTTTCATGCCCGCCTGCGCGTAGAGATAAGCCGCTTCGTCTTCCGCGCGCGCGTAGATTTCATGGTTGCCGTTGCAGCCCCAGATGCCAAACGGAGCGTAAAGACGGCGAATCTCATCGACGCAATCGGCGATCGAGTCACCGCTCCCGGTGATGAGATCACCGGTGACCACGGCAAGATCGGCGCCGAGTTCATTGGCCATATCCACGGCGCGGCGCACCTGCGCGCGGGACATGTAACTGCTGAGGTGAATATCGCTGATCTGCACAATTTGCATGCCGTCGAGAGCGGACGGCAAATTGGGCAATGGAATCTCGACGCGGCGGACCTGGTAGTTAAGGCGTTCGGCAGCGAAACCGTACATAGCACCGAGGAACGGAGCGGCGCCGGCGGCGGCTGTGGCGGCGCGGAAAAAGTAGCGGCGGCCCGGGTCGGCAACCGCCTCCGCGGAAGCGAGTGTGGCACCTCGCTGGGCGACGGCTTTCTTCGCCGTTGCCGTGTGCAGCCATCTCCACACGCGCTCGACTCCGTGGACGGTCCTGACGGCGAGATAGGCGAAGAGCGCGCTGAAAAACCAGAGGCCGGTAAGAGCCATAGTTAAGGAGTTCTGGCGAGCAAAACCCCCGTGACCGAGGCTCAGGCCCAGGGCCATGGTGACGATCACCCAGAGGAGCAGGACTAGGTAGACGAGCCTGGCCCCAACCCGGAGTGACACCCGACCCCAATGCGAGGTGACGCGCCAGAGGGCGCGGTACCAGAATCGCTGCGAGACATAAAACAGCGTCAAAATACTCAAAACGACGGCGATGCGCAGCAGTAGAAAGCCCCAATTCACGTTGACGGCGCCCCCTCCGAATCCAAAATACAAGCTTATCACGCAGGCCTTGGTAATTTTCCAGGACGGAGGCGACTTTACGGCGTAAGATGAACCCCCCGCGGTGGGCCGGAGACCGCAGTCTAGGTCAATGCTGGTTGGGGGAAACGCCCGGCAGAACGGTCCGTCTGAAGGAGAGAACGTCCGGTTTCCGGGCGAAACGGAGGAGAAAATTTATGAAGAAGTGGAATGTGCTGGCGAGTCTTGTGCTGGGGGCTGGGTTGGCTGTGGCCCCAGCGGTGGCGCAGGAAGCGGCAAAGAAGAAAGAGCCGCCGAAGGCGGCAGTAAGTCCGACGCAAGCGGTGGTGGAGCAATGGAACGACATCGGGCGGAAGCTGATCGCCATGGCGGAGGACTTCCCCGAGGACAAGTACGAGTTCAAACCAAATCCGGAGCAGCGCAGCTTCCGGGAGGGACTCCTGCACGTTGCGGATGTGAATTATTTCTTCACCAACCCGGTGAAGGGAGAGAAGCCACCTGTCCAAGAAGATTTCTCGAAAGACAAACTCAAGAGCAAGGCGGAAGTGGCCGCTTACGTAAAGAAATCCTTCGCCGACGGCGCAGCGGCGATCAAAGCGAAGGGCGATGCGGGGCTGAATTCCCTGGTCGTCGATCCGTACGCGAATCGGCAGGTACGCGTGATTGACTTAGCCTACGGCTTCATGGAGCACTCGGGAGAGCACTATGGACAGCTGGTGGTGTACTACCGCGTGTCAGGATTGGTGCCGCCGGAGTCAAGGCCGAAGAAATAGATGCAAAGGACGCAAGAGAACTGGGGAATTAGAGGAAAAGCCGGACTCCGAGGAATTGGCGGGCGCGCGAGCATCGCGCCTGTTCTTGTTTGAAGGAGAAAATCGAATCGGCATTCTCCAGTTGCATATGTAGCGAGGTTCGATTCGGCTAGGAAGTGGCGGCGCCAGCGGCGCCATTGTCGAGGAGGGCGATGAGTTGTTCGGGATCGCTGGTTGGCGGTAGGCATGTCTGGCCGGAGCACACGACGGCTACGGCTTTGTCGGCGGGGAGATGAGGGAGAGTTTCTTTTAGGGCGGCGAGATGGAGTTGCGGAGTCTCAGGAGTGACACGCAGGACGGATTTGCCGAAACGGAAGACGCGGTGAGCGGTGGCTTCGAGGACTTGCGCGGCAGGATCGTTCGTATCGCCGGTGATGACGACCTGCAGAGGATGATTCGCGAAGAGCGTGGCGGCGAGGCCGTAGGTGGCGGCGAAGAGGCCGTACTGCGGGGCGATGCCGGCGAAGGCTTCGAGCGTTTTTTTGGCGAAAGCGTAGTAGCGGTGGTCGCCGGTGAATGCGTGCATTCGAATCAGGGCGATAGCAGCGACGGAATTCGCGCCGGGCGTGGGTGAATCCTGAAAGGGCTTGCGGCGGACGTCTAGACCGCCCATGGGCGGGGCATCGGAAGGACGATCGAAGAAGCCGCCGCCTTCGGCGTCACCGTAATGAGCGATGGCGAGGTCCATCGTTTTTTGCGCGGCGCTGAAATAGCGGGGATCAAGGGTGGCCTCGTAGGCGTCGAGGAGCGCGAGAACGCTGAAGACTTGATCGTCGAGTGAACCTTCCAGGGAGGGGCCGCCGATGCGGTGGCCGAAGCCGCGGGATTCGCTCCAAACTTCTTGCAACATGCGGTCGAGAGTTTTCAGCGCAAACTTGCGACAGTCTTCCGCGATCCAAGCTGTGCCGATGACACGAGCAGCTTCAAGATAGGCCGAGACAAACATGGCGTTCCAAGACACGTACATCGTCTTATCTACGAATGGCGTGGAACGGGCCTCGCGTGCTTTGAGCATCTTCGCTTCCGCGCTCAGTTTGAGGCGGATGATTTCGTCTTCCTCTTTTTTGAGAATTTGAGCGATCTCGGAAAACCCACGAGCGATCCAAAGAACATTTTTGGCCGGATTGTGATGCATCTCTCCATGGGGCTCAACATCGCAATAGAGCTCAATCACGCGCGATTCTTCCGGCGTGAGAACGGCACGAACTTCGTCGAGGGTCCAAGTGAAGTAGTCACCGTCATCGTCCAATGAGTAGTCGGCATCCTGGCTGGCATAGAAGCCGCCATTTTCCTGGTCGGAGAGAACCACATTGACCCAGAGGATGATTCTTTCGGCTACTTCCTCAAAGAAAGAAGACTTTGGATACCCAGACGTCCGAGAGGGATCCATATCGCTCAAGGTAAATCTGGAGACGCGAAGATAATTTTTTAGCAGCTCGGAATTGTCGTAGGACATTTTCTCGAAGTGGGGAACGAGCCAGCGCTCATCGACGGAGTAACGATGGAAACCGCCGGCGAGCTGGTCGTGGACGCCGCCGCGGGCCATTTTTTCGAGGGTGGTCTCGGCCATGGCGAGGAGATGCCTATCCTTGGTTTGCTGGTAGCGCTCGAGGATGAGGTCGATGGCCGAGGAGTGCGGAAATTTCGGGGCGCGGCCAAAGCCGCCGTTCTTCATGTCGAAGAGTTGGCTGACAGATTTGATCTGCGCTTCGACCACGTCGAGGTCGAATTCGGCGCGGGCGCCGGTGAAGACTTCGGCTTCGGAGACGGCGTCGGCAAGAGAGTTGGCGGCGCGCTCGAGATCGGCGCGTTTGTTGCGGTAGGAATCGGCGACGGCGAGCAATACGCGGCGAAAACCGGGGCGGCCCATTTGGTCTTCGGGCGGGAAATAGGTACCGCCAAAAAACGGCTTTCCGTCGGAAAGCAGAAAACCGGTCAGCGGCCAGCCACCTTGGCCGGAAATGGCGCTGATCGCGGATTGGTAGCGGGAATCGACATCGGGACGCTCGTCGCGGTCCACTTTCACCGCAACAAAATGCTCATTGATGATTTTGGCGATTTCGGCGTTTTCATAACTTTCGCGGTCGATGACGTGGCACCAGTGGCACCAGACGGCGCCGATGTCAAGGAGGATAGGTTTGTCCTCGGATTTGGCGCGGACGAAAGCGGCGTCGCCCCATTCATGCCAGTCGATGGGCTGGTGTGCAGCGGAGCGCAGATACGGGCTGGCGGAGTCTTTCAGGCGGTTTTCGGGATGGTCGGTCAAAGTCGCTCACAGTTTGAGTCGGCGAAGAACGGGCGGTTTAGGTCCTTTACGGGAAGGCCGCAACCGTTGATCGCTGCGCTCAATATGACACCGGAACAAAAGCACCGGTCTCGTTCGGCTCAGGACAAGTTTAGACCCGCCAGTACAAAAACGCTCGTCGATGTGAAATACCTAAATTATTGGATGGTGTCGCCGGGGCCGAGGTCGCGCGGATCGAGCGGTTTGCGGCTCGCGAATCCTTCGTCCTGGCGATGGTAAAAACGGATGCGGTCCTCGCCGAGCTTCCAGCAGAGATAGACGTCCACCTTATTGATGACAGCGGGAAAATCAAGGAGGCCGACGTCGAGGTCCTTGATGAGACATCCGGTTTCGAGAATGCGGTTGAGCGCGGACTTGAGCGTTTCGGCAAGCTGCTGGTGCTGCATGCGGACCGCGGCCAGTTTTTCGTAGGGGACGATCACGCCACCCATCATCATGATGCGCGCAGAGACCGCGGAGAACTCATTTTCCAGACCAGAGAGCTTCTTGCGAGAATCCATGGCCTCGACGAGAAAGGGTTCGAGTTCCTGCCGCGTGCGCTCCGCTTCGGTCAGCGTAAAGAGACGCTGCGGTGGTTCTGGAGTTTCGTCTTGTTCCTGATCGTCGTCTTCGTCTGCCATCGTGTTTCCGTTCGGCGAGCGCTTCGCACCGGCAAAGGCGGACAGATTACCCTTGGCCTGGTTCAGGGTAAAAAGTCTCTCTTACTGATGCTAGCGCAAACTGAGCATGCGGTCGAGAGCAACCCGCGCATGGTGGCGAGTGCGCTCGTCAACGGAAATGCGGTTAACGACGTTGCCTTCGCCGAGGTTTTCGAGCGCCCAGAGGAGATGCTGTGGAGTGATGCGGAACATCGTAGTACAGACGCAAACGCTGGGATCGAGCGAGATGACTCTGTGGTTCTTCAATTCCTTGCCGAGGCGGTTGACGAGGTGGATTTCAGTGCCAACGGCCCACTCGGTGCCGGCCGGAGAAGCCTGAATGGCTTTGATGATGCCCTCGGTCGAGCCGATTTGATCGGCGGCCTCTGCGACTTCGAAGCGGCATTCGGGATGGGCGATGACGCGAATTCCGGGATGCTCTCGGCGAACGCGCTCGACTTGCTGCGGCGTAAAGCGCTGGTGCACGGAACAATAGCCCTTCCAGAGTATGATGCGCGCGCCGTGAATCGCTTCGGGCGTGTTTCCTCCAAATTCCTCGTAGGGATCCCAAACGATCATTTGCTCGAGCGGGATACCCATGCGATAGCCGGTGTTGCGGCCGAGGTGTTCATCGGGAAGGAAGAGAACTTTTTCGCCCGTCTCGAAGGCCCATTTCATGACCCCGGCGGCGTTGGAGCTGGTACAGACCGAGCCTCCATGCTCACCGGTAAAGGCTTTGATGGCTGCAGTGGAGTTCATGTAGGTGACAGGGATGATCTTGCGCGAATCGAGGAGAGAACAAAGTTCGCTCCAGCAGGCTTCCACCTGGCCGATGTCGGCCATATCGGCCATGGAGCAACCGGCGTTCAGGTCGGGCAGGACGACAATCTGATGTTCGCGGCGGAAGAATGTCTGCGCTTTCGGCCATAAAGTGAACGCCGCAAAGACGATGTAGCGGCCCTCGGCCTGCGAAGCCTGGAAGGCGAGCTTGAGGGAGTCACCGCGAAAATCGGCAAACTTGACAACTTCGTCGCGCTGGTAGTGATGGCCCAGAATCACGACGTCTTTGCCCAGGCGGGCCCTCGCGGCCGCGATGCGGTCATCAAGAGCATGGTCCGGCACAAGAAGGTACGAATCGAAGTCGCACCCTACCCCGGCTTCGATCTCGGGCGCGCGGACGGTGGCCGGTTGGTCTGCGCCGATGAGGGTGCCCGAAATGGATACTAGGTTGCCCATGGATTGTGTTTTGTCTGCTTAGAGGCTATTGCTAAACGGTCCCTGATCTCTGCCTGGAAACTTCATTTTCTCATATTTCGGCCAATTCCCCACTAACCGCCAATAAATACCATGGTTCGAGACGGTGGTACGAAGCCGGGCTCATTGATGCGATGGCCCGCCTCTTTTTCCATCACAATAGAACTTATATAGCTGACCAAATCCTCGTCGGACGCCCCTTCGCGCAGCATCGCTCGCAGGTCATGGTCGTCCTTGCTGAATAGGCAGGTGCGGAGCTTGCCGTCGGCGGTCAGCCGGATGCGCGAGCAGTGACCACAGAAGGGCTGGGTCACCGGGGCGATGAGGCCGATTTCGCCGGGCGCGCCGTCGGCAAAGCGGTATTTGCGAGCGGTCTCGCTGCGCTCGTGCGGAATCTGCTCAAGCGGCCAGCGCGCGTGGATGCGCTGGTGGACTTCTGCAGCGGGGACTACCAGGCCGCGCGTCCAGTGGCGGTCGGCATCGAGCGGCATGAATTCGATAAAGCGCATGATCACGCCGGTTTCGCGGGCGAACAAAGCGAAAGCTTCCACTTCGTCGTCATTGAGGTCGCGGACCAGGACGGCATTCACTTTGGCGGGCGCCAGTCGTGATTTCTGCGCGACATCGATGCTGTGCATCACCGTTGAGAAGGACTTGGTTCTGGTGATGCGTTCGAATCGCTCGGGATCGAGCGAATCGAGGCTGATGTTGATGCGGCGGAGGCCGGCGGCAAGGAGCCGGTCGCAACGTTCGGCCAGCAGGTGACCATTGGTGGTCATGGAGAGGTCCTCGACGCCGAGGGTATGGAGGCGGGCGATGTAGCCCTCGACGCCGTCGCGGACGAGTGGCTCGCCGCCGGTGATGCGGATTTTGCGGATGCCGAGGCTGAGGAGGATCCTGGCGAGACGGTCGAGCTCGGGCCAGGACAAAATTTCATCGTGATCGCGGTAGTTTTCGGGGTCGGCGGAGCGGCAGTAGACGCAGCGGAAATTGCAACGGTCCGTGATGGAGATGCGCAGGTCGGTGATCTGACGGCCGAATTTGTCGTGAAGGGTCATAGTCCGTGGTATTTATTTGATGCAGCCCCCGCAACCTTGACGCAACCGAAGCTATAAGACAAACCCGCCCGATCCATGCTGGGAATCGGGCGCTCACCGGAAAATATACATTTTCGGCGTGATCGCTCCTTTCCAAGCACGGATTCACCTCAAGAGAGGCTCGCCGTAAACGGGAGGCCCGGGCGTTTCCCCCCAAACCCTCAGCCCCGATCATTTCTCGGGGCATCGCCCCTGCAGCCATGGGTTATCTCTCCCGTAGGCCTCAGGGGTCGGAGTTACAACCCTAGTGTACGCTCCAGGCACGAGGGGTGCAATTGGGGCTAACGTGCAACGCCAACCGAAGAGGCGTCATGGATTGTGATAGAGTTTTGGCCACGTCATGCGGATCTTCGTTTTGGGGGCCGGAGCGACCGGCTCCCTTCTCGCACAATTGCTGGAGCGGCAAGGACATACGGTCTGGTGCGGAGACCGCGATCCGGGGCGCGCGCGGCGCTTCCTGGGCAAAAAAAGCACCATCGCGGTAACGGAGGTGAACGCGCGAAATCTGCGCGGAATCGTGAAGGCCGCAAAGGGCTGCCAGCTCATCGTCAACGCCTCGGCTTCAGTCTTCAATGAGATTGTCTTGCGCGCGGCGCTACGGCTGCGCGCGCATTACGTTGACCTGAGCTCCCACCTGACGCGCCATCCCTTTAGAGCCGAACAGTTTCGCTATGTGAAGAAATTCGAGGAAAAAAACCGTATGGCGCTGATCAATGCCGGAGCGGCGCCCGGGCTGACAAATTTGCTCGTCAAGCGCGCGGCGGAATTGCTGGACGAAGTCCAGGCGGTGCACATCCGCCTGTACGAAAGCAGCGAGAGCGACGATCCTATCTCTCAATGGTCGCCGGAAGTATCCTTTGACGAGGCGGTCTCGCACCCACGCATCTATCGCAATGGAAAATTTCAATTGGGCAAGCGCTTTTCGGAGATTGAGAAGTTTCGATTTGCTGATTCCATCGGCAGCGTGCGCGTCGTGCTTGCGGCGCAGGATGAAGTAGCCACACTGCCCCGTTTCATTCCGATGCGGGATCTGGACGTAAAAATCGGCGGGAATGAGATTGACCGGCTGCGGCGCTGGCATAAACAGGGAAGGCTGTCCAGGTCACGCGGGATGGCCCGGCATCATTTTCCTCAGACTTCTTCTCCTCGCATGATTGCCAAGCTGATTCGCCAGGGAATTCTACAGAACGCTCGTTTCGCTGCGGCCGTGCTGGTAAAGGGAGTGAAGCGCGGCAAGAAAGAAGACCAGCACCTGCTGATGCGCAGCGATTGCACGTTTCCCACGCTCTATCAGATTCGGCAGCAAGGACGGTATACCACGCCAGTAGCCTACGCGACGGCGCACATCGCGGCACTTTTCATCAAATATCTCCCCCGGGATCTCGCGGGAGTCTTTGCGCCGGAGATACTGCCCGCGGAAACCCGCCGGGCCATCCTCGCAGGAGTCCGCAACCACAAAATCCGCGTCACGCACAAAACAACCGTACTAAGACACGACGGTGAAGACGAAGAAGAATTCTAGCCGATTCGAGCCGAGGATCAGTCCGCGGAAGCGGGCTTTGCATTTCCAGAAAAGTGGATGGTGATTAGGAACCCATTCGTCCCGTCGTAGGAAAACTTGTGACCGTCCCCTTCGAAGGCTTCGTGCTTGCTCTTCCACATGCGGAAGCCGTCGTTGGACTGCGCCCCCCAGTATTTCAAGTTGCGCATGACAACTTCGTGGTGGGGATCATTTCCGTTGACGCGTTCCAGAATGACCTCGCCCTTGCCATTGTTCATCTTGGCGTGAGCCACGCCATCCTTCGAGTCCACATTCCACGAGAACGCAGCGGTTTCAGCTGCCTTTTTCTGCCACGGAATCGGATAGAGCTGGCCGAGGATGTCGCCAAGTGCGGCCTGCTGCTCCTTGCTGACGCTGGGATCGAAGTTCACCACCAACCAGGAATCCTTGCCAGTGCTCCAGTCGCTGCCCAGATCGGTGGCGATCCAAACCTTGGCGCCATCCAGCTTGGTGTCTTTGTAAAAGCCCTTGTCCACTTTGAGGACGAGGTTGGCGCGGCAAAAATGTTCATCCATATGATGCTCACCCATATGATTTGTGGAATGGGTGTTGAAGTAGCAGGGACAGAACATGTCGCAGCTGCAAGCTTCAATGTAGCTGGCGGTCATGTCAAAATCGGGTTTGGAAGTTTTCTCCTGCGCGGGCAAAGTGAAGTACATGAGGCTGGCAGCAACCGCAAGGAGAAGAAGCAAAAGCAGACGGGGCATGCGTGGCATGGTTCCTCCATTAGAAGCGTTCCGGAAAGGGCTCGACTGGGGTTAAGGCAAGTGTATTCCTGAGACCCAACAGAAACAAGACCCATATAAACGTGGCTTCACCAACCGCGGTTCGGCGAATGCGGCCGCGCTTGTTGCCGATATTCGCGGGAAGCGTAGACATCACGCACAAGGCCACGGCCTTCAAACACAACCGCAAAGACGATCAGGAATTCTGGATCCTATAATAAAGGCGAACCGCTACTTGTGGCTGGCGGTTCCCACCTTCGTCAGAACTTGTAGCCGACACCAAACGAAATGACCGGGTAGAACTTGTAAGATGACGCGTTGTGATTCAGCTTGTTTTGCTCCGTCACCATATGACTTTGTACCGTTGGGTCGCTGCTGATCGCACGGCAGTTGGTGCCGATGGCGTCGGCGCAAACGCTACCGCTCAGATTGAGCTTGATATTTGGCGGCCCGTGGTAGGCGGCCCCAGCCTCAATGGACACACTAAAGCGCCGATGGCTGCGCGGAACCAGATTGCCCCATCCGAAGAGAAACATTGGGGCGGCTGGATTGAGGCTGAGCTTCCCCGTGCCGTTGACCGGTTGAGCCGCGTCACTGAAATAGGTTGTGCCACCCAGGGTAAAACTTTGACCACCCGGGACGGCAGCGTTGGCGTTAACGCGGTTCCCGTTATAGACGAGCAGGCCCGGGCTAAGATGAAAGCCACCCCCGAAAGGAAAGAAATCAAGCAGCGCCGGGATAGACCGCAAATGCAGCGTGCCTAGGTAGGACACGCCATCTTTATTGAAGGTGCGGTCGTAACTAAACGCACTGAACCCAACCCTGGCATTGAAACGCTGCGCAAGCTGAAGGGCTACCTCTGCACCGGCACCCAGACTCGAAACCTTGATGCCTACGCCAACTGGGAACCGCTCTTCGCCCGAAGCGTTGGGCTTAGGTGTTGCCGGATTCGATCGCGCTTCCGAAACCTCTGGAAGTGCTCGAGCGTCGTCATAGTGCTTGTCGGGAATGCAAGTTGCCATGGAAGGAATGGCGCAGCTTACCAACCACAGGACGGAAAGGAATAGCCGGAGCTTTCTCAAAGTGATCCTCCAAACATGAATTATTATAGTGTGCCGGGAGGGGACTCCGTGAGCGAAACCCAAGGAAGTGACTATTCTTGTACCATATTCTGTGAGGCACGGGGCGACGCATTTAGTTGGATTTTTCCAATGATTTCCCGCTGCTGCGCTGGCTCCGCTGATGTTGCCGGTGGAGACGGCAAACGCTGGGCGAGCGGAAGAGCAAGTTGACGACTGATTTGCCTTTCATGGCCGCAATACTTGGACCGCGAGAATTGACTCTTCAACCAAAAGGCAAGGATACTTGCGGCGACTACGGTCGCGCTTCGAAAATTAGATTGAACGGGGTCTCGGTGGCGCGGCGGAATTGCGAGAAGCCTCCCGAGATCACCACTTCGCGGAGCCGCTTTTCTCCCGCCTGCGCTCCGAGCGCCAGGCCCACCTCCTGGGACAGAGAGGCCGGCGTGCAAATGAGAGCCGACGCACCGTAGAAGGCGCGTCCGATGGGGTTGAGATTGTCCTCGAGCTTGTCGCCGGCAAAGGGTTCCACGATCATCCAAGTGCCGTCCTTCTGCAGTGTGGTGTGAACATGTGCCGAAGCGCCGGCGGGATCGCCCATATCGTGCAAACAATCGAAAAAGGTGACGAAGTCGTAGTCCTTGCCGGGATATTCCTTAGCCTTGGCCACTGCGAAGCGGATGCGGTCGCCCACGCCGGCGTCTTTGGCGCGCTGCTTCGCGGTTTCGATGGACTTGTCATGGTAGTCGAAGCCGATAAACTCAGATTTCGGATACGATCGGGCCATCAGAATCGTGGATGCACCAAGGCCGCAGCCCACATCGGCGACACGCGCGCCACTTTTCAGCTTTGCTTCAACGCCGGTCAGCGCGGGAATCCATGCGCTGATGAGATTTGCGGCATAACCAGGACGAAAGAAGCGTTCCGTGCCCACGAAGAGTTCGTGGTGGTGTTCGTGCCAGCCCATGCCTTGTCCGGTCTTGAATCTTTCCGTCAATTTTTCTTCAGCCTTCACGGCGGCTAAAGCACACTGAAAAGCTCCCGGCAGGAAAACCGGGCTGTTCTCGTCGGCCATGGCAAAAGCTTGTTCCTCGCTGAGATGAAATTTTCCATTCGACGAATCATAGGTCACGTAGCCGCCGGCGGCTTGTGCGCTCAGCCACTCGCGCACATAACGTTCGGCGGTCCGAGTGCGCTTGGCTAACTCTGCCGGAGTCTGCGGTCCGCCGGAAGCGAGCGCTTTGTACAAGTCGAGCTTGTCGCCGATGCGAATCAAAGCGGCATTGAAGGTGGCGCCAAAATCCACAATCGCTTTCCTGAGGAATTCGTGCAGTCTATCCTGATTCAGTGCCATGTTAATGGTCTCCGTTCGAATGAATAGGGTGGAGCCGAGTTAAGGCGGATTGTATGACCGGTGGGCCGCAGCGGCAAGAACAGAGTTTCAGCAGCAGCGGTTAGGGCGCGAATAACGGCGGTTGAGTTGTTCCACGTAGAACTCGGCCGGCGTGAGTGTGCGGCACGAACCAGGCTGCCTGCGACGCGAACGAAGGTAGCTTTCATAGGCCGCATCCCCGCACCATTCGCGAAGGCCACGCCAGAAACGGCGCAGGAAGCGCGACGTAGTCTTTGCAGCCTTTCTCATCAGTCATCTCCATGGGCAGCGCCAGAGAAGTCCGCGGCCCACCGCGTGGCGACGTAGGGAGACTCGTGAAGCACGGGCTCCTTGCGGCGGGTGAGAATCGAGTACCACTGCGCGAGCGCTTCGACAATAAGAACGAGAATCATGGCGGCAAGAACGCCGGTGACCGCGGCATCGAGGCGCTGGTTGAAGATGAGGCGCTGCGTTTCGGCGATTTTCTCGGCCGGGATTTTTCCCGCCGCGATTTGCGCACCCAGTACCTTGGCGTAGGCCAGAAAGCCTAGGCGCGGATTCGCATCGAATATTTTCTGGTAGCTCGCCGTCATGGTGATGATGACGAGCCAAGTCATGGGCACCAGCGTTACCCAGATCCAGCGGAGCCGGCCCATTTTCATCAGGATGGTGGTGGCAACCACGAGGGCGATCGCCGCTAGCAATTGATTCGAGATGCCAAAGAGTGGCCAAAGCGAATTGATTCCGCCGAGCGGATCGACAACGCCTTGATAGAGAAAGTAGCCCCACAAGGCGACGATGATGGAGCTGGATAGCAAGACGCCGGGCATCCAGCCGGTGCGGCCAAAGGGCTTCCAGACGCGTCCGCCGAGATCCTGAACCATAAAGCGCCCCACGCGTGTGCCCGCATCGAGCACTGTAAGAATAAAAAGCGCTTCGAACATAATCGCGAAGTGGTACCAGATGCTGAGGAGGCGCTCGCCTCCAATGGTGCTCGAAAAGATTTGCGCCATGCCCACGGCAAGCGAAGGTGCACCACCAGCGCGATTCCAAAGTATGATCTCGCCGACTTTGTGGGCGAGATCACTCATGGTTTGCGCTTGCAGCGGATAGCCCCAGCCGCTGATCGTTGCGGCAGCAGCATCCCCGGTGCCACCGACAATACCGGAGGGGCTGTTGATCGCGAAATAGACGCCCGGTGGCATCGCGCACGCAGCCACCATCGCCGTCACGCCGACAAACGACTCCAGCAGCATAGCGCCGTAGCCGATGAAACGAGCGTGGCTTTCACGAAGGATCATCTTTGGCGTGGTACCGGAAGAGATCAGCGAATGGAATCCGCTGATCGCGCCACACGCAATGGTAATGAAGCAAAAGGGGAAAATCTTTCCGGCAAAAACGGGGCCGGTGCCGTCGATAAAGCGTGTGAGCGGCGGCATCAAGACTTGTGGCCGGACAAAAAGGATGCCCGCGGCAAGAGAAAAAATTGCGCCTGCCTTGATGAACGCACTGAGATAGTCGCGCGGCGCGAGCAGCAACCAGACCGGCAAGGCGGACGCTGCGAAGCCATACGCGATGATAGCAAAGGCGAGCACCGTGCCGCTCAGAGTAAATACACGAGACCAGGAGGCAGAATCGGCCACCCACTGTCCTGCCACGACCACAAAAAGAACCAGCGCCACTCCCATGACCGAAGCTTCGAGGACGCGGCCGGGCCGGACAAAGCGAAGATAGAGACCCAGAAGCAGCGCGATGGGGATGGTCATGGCCAAAGTGAAGGTCGCCCACGGTGAGGACTTGAGAGCGTTCACCACGACGAGCCCAATCACGGCAAGAAGAATCGTCATGATCGCCAGCACGGCCAGTTGCGCGATGAAACCGCCGCGTTCGCTGACCTCTTCGCGGGCCATCTGGCCGAGCGATTTTCCGTCGCGGCGAATCGAGCTAAAGAGAATGACAAAATCCTGCACGCAGCCAGCAAACGCCGCACCGGCAATCAGCCAAAGCGTGCCGGGCAAATAGCCGAACTGGGTGGCAAGCGTGGGCCCAACGAGCGGGCCGGGGCCGGCGATGGCGGCGAAATGGTGGCCGAAAAGAACCCATTTGTTCGTGGGCACGAAGTCGCGGCCGTCGTTGTGGCGTTCACAGGGAGTAGCGCGTGTGTCATCGAGCGCGAGAACCTTAGCGGCGACGAAAGCGGAATAGAGCCGGAAGGCGACGAGATAACAACACATCGCGGCGATGACAAACCAAGTGGCACTCAGCGGCTCACCGCGATGCAATGCGATGGAACCTAGCGCGCCGGCACCTAGCGCCGCAATGGCTATCCAGAGGGCGAAGCTGAAGACCCGCTTCATTTTGCCGGATTGGCCGACGCACTGGATTTGATGAACTGCGCGATATCCGCTTTGAGCTTGACCAGCGAGGGCGGGTGGACGTACATCATGTGGCCGGCTTCGTAGTAAGCGCCGCTGAGATGGCCGCGCAATGTTCGGTCGAGGCCGAGGTGATCGAAGGTGTAGTCCGCGGCAAAAAACGGCGTGGCCAGGTCGTAGTAGCCCTTGGCGACAAAAACATGCAGGAACGGATTTTGCGTCATGGCCTTGCGAAGCGTTTCGGCCACATTGACGTAACGATTTTCGTAGGGCGCGTAGTTCCAAGGCCGGACGCGGCTCGTCAGAACTTCGTATGGCAAATCGCTGTCGAATTTAAGATCGTTGCGCAGGTAGTCGTTCAGCATGCCTGAATACGGTCCGATGATGGCCGCGATGCTGGGGTCGAACTCCGGCTCTTCGCCCGCGGCGTCTCGATCAATGCCGATGAAGCGCGCGTCAATGCGGCCGATCGTGCGGCGCTCGTTGCGCAACAGCTCTTTCGTGAAGCGCATGATCTCGATGCGCAGGTTGGTGCGGTCGATGTAATCCGGCGAAAGGCCGGTGAGGCGCGCGAGCTTCTGCGTGATCTCGCTGCGCCTGGGGGCTGGTAGAGCGTCGCCGACCATGAGCGCGTCCGCGTATTCGCCAACAGCAAACTTGTGCGACTCCTCGATGGCTTTTTGCAAATCGCCCTGCAAGTCCGCGGGGAGTTTCTTGTGATACCAGGCGATCGCCGTGTAAGTGGGTAGATAGAGGATGTAGGGCAAATCGTTTCCGGTGTCGAATTCCGCGGTCTCGAAATTCAGGATCGCGGAAATCAGCACGATGCCATTGAGATACATGCCGTAGCGCTGTTGGAGATAGCCGGAAAGGCCCGCGGCGCGGGTCGTGCCGTAGCTTTCTCCGGCAAGGAATTTTGGCGAAGACCAACGCTTGTTGCGAGTTGCATAGAGGCGGATGAAATCCGCGACGGACTGCACGTCTTCCTCGACGCCATGAAATTGCTTGGGCGCCTCGCCGGGAACGGCGCGGCTATAGCCCGTCGAAACGGGATCGATAAAGACAAGATCGCTGATGTCGAGGAGCGACACGTCGTTGTCGGCCAGCTTGTAAGGCGGCGGAAGAAGCGCGCCCGCATCGCCCATCTGCACGCGCCGCGGACCGAGTAAGCCAAGATGCAGCCACACGGACGCAGAACCTGGGCCGCCGTTGAAGCTGAAGGTGACAGGGCGCTGACTCGCGTCGCTGACGTCATCCTTGGTATAGGCCACGTAAAAGATGCTGGCCTTGGGCGTGCCATCTTCAAGTTTCAGGAGGATCGTGCCAGCCGTCGCAGTGTATTTGATCTCTTGCCCGCCGATCTTCAGGGAATGCTTGGTCTGAACGATTTTTTCCTCAGGAATGGGGGGTTTCTTTTCTTCTTTCGGCTTTTCCACTGGTTTTTCCGGCTGAGGCGGCTGTTGCTGCTGGGCGAAGCAGAGATTCGCCCCAAGGAGAAGCAAAGCGACGGAACATAGAAAGCCAAGGGAACACTTCATGGATAGCAGATCTCCTTCTCACACATGCAGAAAACACGAACTAGCGACGTGCGGCATCGTATGCGAGAGTGCGTGCAGCGTCAATCGCTTCAGAATGCCCGCACAGCCAACCTCCCCGACGATTCCTATTGCACCGCTTGAAATCGCGGTTAGAATTGCGGCTCGCGAATATAACTCTTGTCCTCTAGCTAAGGTCTAGGAGCGCCGCATGGTCGTTCTCCTCTTGCTAATGCGGCAACGAAGTAAAGCGCAGCAACGGATAAAGATCGTGAAAGACCTTGGTGACTTCGCGCGGAAAAGTAGCGCGCGCGGCCGCAGAGGGCGCGAATTTGCGGCGGACGATCCACGCCAATATCCTTTTCCAATTTGCCGGGGCAGTGGGCCAACCGGAATGCTTCGTCCATTCGCCTTTCTCGATGGTGTACCAGTAGCTTTGGTAACGCCGGCCGAGGCGCTTCTTCTGTTTCGCAACCCAGCCGGAATCCGCGTTTACGCGCGGCTCTGCAATCAATGCGAGTGTGGATTCTTTGCGCTTCCCACCTGAATAGATGCGGAAGCCCGCAGTGACGGTATCCACCGAGAGGCCTACATAGAGCTGGCCGGTTTCCCGCTTACCCGTCGAAGGAACAGAAAACTTCAGGTACATGTGCGTCTTGTAGAGCGTCTTGTCTTTCGCGAAACGGATATCCCGGTTGATCCGCGAGAAATTCGGGCCCGTACGCCCGGAGGTATCGAAGCGCGAATCGAGTTCCAGCGCCGCGGGCGCGAGTTCCTCCAACAAGCGCCGGAAAGGCTGAACGATGGCAGACTGATAGCGGTCACGGTTTGAGTCCATCCACTCCTTGCGGTTGTGACGGCCGAGATCTCTGAAAAACTGAAACGTTTCGCGTGCGAATATAGGCTTTGTGGAAGCCATGAGAAGCCTCGGTCCTGGCGATCACTCTAATGCGCGGCGTCCCTCAGGGTACACGATTCCAAACGGAGGTCAATTGGACCATGCTGTCTCGCTCGTACGGCGGGGTCATCGTAGCGCGCGGTGCAATTGGGAGTAGCACAATAAACCCCGCTAGCTGAAGAGGGCGGCCGCAGCGTGGCGTCGCCGCCAGCAACAAGATTGGCACTTGCCGCGAACTACGCATGGGAGCTAGTCTGCCTGTATGACCAACTTTACTCCCACCGAAAGAACCAAAATTCGACGCAAGCCCGACCGCGGCAGCTATGACCGTGACTTGATCTACAGGATTCTCGATGAAGCGTTCGTCTGCCACCTGGGCTTTGTCGTGGACGGCCAGCCCTACGTCGTGCCCACAAACTACGTGCGTGTCGGCGACAGATTGTTCCTGCATGGCTCGGTCGGCAGCCGCCTAATGAAGACGCTCGCCAGCGGCGCGCCCTTCTGCCTCAGCGTCACGCTGCTCGACGGCATCGTCTTCGCTCCCACGGCCGTCGGGCATTCGGTGAACTACCGCTCCGTCGTCGTCATGGGCAAGGCCGAGCCTATCGAGGGCCAAGCGGCAAAGCTTGCAGCGATGCACGACTTCGTCGAATACGTCAACCGCGGCCGCTGGGCCACCGTGCGTCCGCCGAGCGAGCAGGAGTTGAAGGGCACTATGGTCCTGGCCGTGCCACTCGTGGAAGTTTCCGCCAAACTGCGCACCGGCTTCGCCGTCGACGACGGCAAAGACTACGCTTCAGCAGCGTGGACCGGTGTGCTCCCCATGAAGTGGACCGCCCAGGCGCCAGTTCCGGATCCACGCGGGAATCCCGAGATCCCCGTGCCGGCAAACATTCTGCATTATTCGCGACCACAGTAGCCGGTGGCCTTATAATTTCCCTCGCGGCATGGTCTCCAGAACCAGGACTTGCAGCCCCCAGAGGTGAAGTGTGATGTTCGTTTCTCGCGTGTCCATCCAGTTCTCGTTGTTGCTCGCGATCTGTGCGTGCGCCGGCAGCTTTAGACAAACTTCAGCGCAGGTTTTGAAGAAGGACGACCTTACCTTCCGCAAAAATACGTACACGGACAAGCAGGGCAACAACATGCCGTACCGCCTCTTCGTGCCTGCGGACTACGAACCCAGTCAGAAATACCCGCTGATTTTCTGGCTGCATGGCGCGAACGGCCGCGGCTCGGACAACCGGAAGCAAATCTCCGGAGGGAATGAGAACGGCACGCACGTCTGGACGACACCACCGAATCAGGCGCAACTTCCCGCTTTTGTCCTTGCGCCACAATGCCCGGAGGACCGCTTCTGGTCGGAGCCGGAGACAAATGAGATTTCACCGCAGCTTCAGATGGCGCTGGATATTCTCGCTTCCGTGCAAAAGGAATTCTCCATCGATCCGGATCGAATTTATATCGCAGGGCAATCCATGGGCGGCCTTGGCGTCTGGGCGCTGGTGCAATCGCAGCCGGATCGCTGGGCCGCGGCGCTGGTGCTCTGCGCCTTCGACAATTTCAGGAATCAAAAAGCCATCGCGCGCGTCCCGCTCTGGGTGTTCCAGGGCGATGCGGACATGGTCGTCCCCGTAGATCTCGTGCGGCAAATGGTGAAGGATTTGAAGAAATCAGGCGTGCAGCCGCGCTACTCCGAATACCACAACGCCGGCCATGACGTATGGTTGAAGGCTTTCGCCGAACCGGACCTCGTCCCCTGGCTCGCTGCGCAGAAGCGGAAGTAGCACAGGATTCATCCACTGCAGAGTAATCGGCCGAGCTGAAGAATCTGGAGTGTCGCGTGCCCGCGCGCACGCTCCACGAACTGCGGCAGAAACGCCAAAAAGAAAAGTGCGGTCTTCGGATTCAGCAGATTCACGAGCACGCCTTGGCCAAAAATACGACCAAGCCTGCCCTCGGCGCTTGGCGAACCGCTCATCGGTGTGTCATTGCTTCGCAATACGCGAACGCCAAGGTAAACGAGGTACGCCGCTCCAGCGTACTTCACGAACTGAAACGCCAGCACGGACGACCCTAGCAGCGCAGAAAGCCCGAGCGTTGCCGCAACCACGTGGAATAACGTCCCCACGGCGATCCCCATGGCCGACATAAGACCAGCGGTGCGGCCTTGACCGATGCTCCGGCTTACCACGTAGGTCACCGCCGGGCCCGGAATCACGAGAAGGATTGCGGCTCCGGTCACGAACAACAGCAAGGAAGAACAGCCGATCATCATGGCTCGAGGGATCCGTGTTACCTCAGTGGCAGCTGCATCCGCCGCCGCAGCAACTTCCGCCACCTCCGGAGAACCCACCGGAAGATTTGGCCGCAGCGCCGGTACCGGAACCATTCGCCGCGCTGAAAACCGAAAGCTGAATTGCGTTCTTCTTCCCCGCGCATTTCGGGCAGGCAATCTCCTGGGTCTTGTTCAACAAAATCTTTTCGAAGTGCGTCTGGCAATCCTCGCAAATGTATTCGTATATGGGCATTGTGCCTTCTCACCTGGGACATCTCTAGTATAACAGCCAGACCGCTGAGGTATCTATAACTCGAGCCCGCATGTCTTCTTAGGTTGCACGCGCCACATAGGGCTTTTGCTTCTTTGAGTTCTTCACCGTCATCAACTTTGCCTTCTTGAGCGGCCGCGTTCGAATACCATCTAAGAGCCGCTCGGGGCACTCAATCCGCGCGAGTAGATGCGGCCAAGTTCGATCGGTACAAGGAACTCCCACCCTTTGCATCCCGCTCAAAAGACGAATTGCCTGAGGGAGATCTTTGGGAATTCCCAATCCTTCGGCTTGCGGGCCAGATTGGCCACGGCCCGCGAAGCACCGCGATCAGCGGCTCCGGACAGGAGCCGAAATGCCTCCTGGTAGTCGACGGCGACACCTATTCCCTCCAACTGGCAGGTCCTCAATAGGAACTGGGCCGCGAGGCTGCCGGACTCAGCTCTCTGGCCTTAGTCGGAAATAGCCATCTGACCTTCTCCTACCAAAGTGCAGTATATCGAACAAATGCGAGACGGCCCTCCGACCAAGTCGGAGGGCCGTCTCAATCTGCGGAGTTGGACAGGATGCTCAGTCGCCGGCGACAGCTTCCGCTGCCTTCTCGTTGCTCTTAGCTATGGCGCCGTTGCCGTTCGAAAGGCCATTGCCATTCGCCGGAGCGATGGAGACCGGGTTGGCGAAATTGGCAGGCACCGCCTTCGCGATGTCGCTGACCGTGCCAATTTGCACGACCGCCGGCTGAGGCTTCTTCAGCACCAGCTCTTCGTAAATAGCGCGAACTTTTGCTTGTTCCTCATAGGCCTTCTTGCGGCGAGCGCGGTCTTCTTCGGCCGCGGTCACTGGAACATCGTGCTCGAGGTGCCGAACGCGAGCTGCATCATTCGCGTCAATCTTGAGCGAGTGCTCATAGCTCTGTAGATTAACGTTCCTGCCCTTGGCGTAGATTTCGTGTTTGCCATGGTTCCTATACCACTCGGCGACAGTCGCGTTTTTATGCATGTTCTCGATGATCTGCCGCCAGCCCACGCCGGTGTTGTACGCGCAGAAGCTGATCTCGCCCTGCTGCGTCGCGTACGGGATGATGCACATTTCGGTGCGGCGGAAATCGTAGTTGAACAGATCCTGGAACCACATCCCCGCGATGAACAGGAAGTTCCAGGGATCGGTCTGCCGGCGTTTCATGGCGTCCTCGTACGTGCGGTCCGGTGACGTCTTGCCGTATTTTTTCTCCGAGCCTTTGGTCAGCGCCCAGGTCTTGTCAAATTTCTTGAAGAGGTCGTACAGCTTTAGCCCGTTGGGGCCTTGGAAGGGCTTGTAGTTCTTCAAGAGGGCCATGGCCATCATGAAGTTCGAAAAATTCTTGCCGCGGGCCGCGTCGGTAATGTCGGTGACGTCTTTCGTAAGTTGCACGGCATCAAGGAATCGCGGAACGGGAGCCCATTCCTTGGTCTCCTTGTTGATCATCAGCGCCGTGCCCACTCCGCAGTTCGGGTGGCACCCGCAAGAGAGCGAACCCCACTGCGAGTCTTGCCCCTTCACCATGTCCGAGAATCCGGCAAACGTGCTGACGAACGAAATCGGGAACCAGTCGCGCGTCGGCTCGACTTTGCCCACCTGGTTGCTGACGTCTTTCGCCAGGTGCGAAAGCGTGTAGCGCTGGCGCAAGCGGCGCTCGGGCGTAATGTCTTCGTCGCGTCCGGTAAACGAAACCGGCTGGAAGCTGACAAACGCGATCTTCTTGGGGTTCTCCATCGCGAACTTCACGACGGTGCCCACCTGATCATTGTTCACGTTATTGACGATGGTCACGACGAGCACGATTTCGATGCCTGCCTCGTGCATGTTTTCGATGGCCCGCAACTTCACATCGAACAAGTTACCGATCTGCCGGTGGCTGTTGGCATCGTTACCGATGCCGTCAAACTGCAAGTACGCATAGCGCATGCCCGCTTCGAACGCCTTCTTGCAGAACTCCTTGCTCTTGGCGAACTCGATGCCGTTGGTCGCGGCCTGCACGCTGTTGTAGCCGATCTTGCGCGCGTAGGCCACGGCATCGAAGAAATACGGGCTCATCGTCGGCTCGCCACCGCTGAACTGCACGGACATTTGGCGGCGCGGCTTGATCTTCAGCGCATTGTCCAGAATTTCCTTAATCTCTTCCCAGCCAAGCTCATGCACGTAACCAACCTGGTTCGCGTCCATGAAGCACGGATCGCACATCATGTTGCAGCGATTCGTCAGGTCGACAGTAAGTACAGACCCGCGGCCATAGCGCACTGTCGAGGAACCATGCTTGTGAAGGTCTTCGTCGTTGTGGGCGGGAATATCGCGGCCCGGGTACTGGCGTTCGATCCAGCTCAGCCACTTGGAATCGACAGCCATCATGTCTTCATAGTGGCCGTGCAGCGGACAGTCCTTCACCATCCACACCTGTCCGTCGCGCTCGATGATCTGTGCTTTGATCTCGCCGACCTTCTCGTGCATCAGGTCGCGCCAATCTTTCTTCCCGGCGATAATCGCTTCGCGCGCTTCTTTCACGCAAGCGGGACATAGCGAATCGGTCTGCCGCGGAAAGCCCAGCGTGGGCTTACTCTTCTCCCAGGATTTCAGCAGCGGCTTATCCGACCACTTCGGCGTCACCGAAGGATTGGGATTGCGCTTGTTGAAGTACTGGATGGTGTCAAAGGTGATTCCAGCCGCCTTGCAAAGAACCCAATCAAACGTCCTCGCGATTTGCGTGCCTACCGTATTCGGCATAAACCTCTATCCTCCACTTTCCAAAATGCCTGCCACTTGGTCCTTGAGTTTAACGGAGCCCAACCAATCGTTGGAGCCTAGCCCAAACGACTGCCCCCGGGCTCACCTTTGCGTGCCTGAAAACCGTACCATGAACACCAGGTACATCTAAGTCTTTGGACTCCTATAGTTTGACGGTTACGCGGGGCGGACGCCAGCGGCTTGTGCCGAACGGTCCTAATTGAGGGTTGAATGGCAATCCGAGTCATCAAATGGCCATTATTCGAGTCCCCAAAAGGGGGTCACTGGGACTGCAAATGGGCTGGAACTTTTCGACTTCTACGGAAGATTCCTGGGCGTTGCTGGCCGAAGGCTTTCCTACTCGTTGAGGGCCGGCCGCAGGACGGCGATGACAAAATGCGCAAAATTCGACGCGCCTTCATCCAGCTGCAGCCAACGCACCACGCAGTGTTCCGCCAGATACTTCGCAACGCGCGTTTCAGGAATTCCGAGGTACTGTGCGAGCTGCGGCTTGGTCGAATCCGCTCCGCGCCGGCTTGAGCCGCCCCGCAATAAGTTGCCGATGGCAATGCGCAGCGTCTGGCAAGCTTCCACGTAGTAATAGCTCGTCAGGTCCGAATCCGTGAGGACAAATACACCCGGTCCTGCCGGGGCGTGATCCGCTTCTTCCAGTTTGGCGGGCGGGCAGGTCATCAGTCTGCGGAATTGCATCTCCAACAAGGAAATTCGCGAAGAGAGCCCGGGATCGCCGTAACGGCCCTTCACGCTCGCTCCGCCCGGCTCCCCAATTGGCTCAATCGGCAGGCTGGGGATTGCGCGGCTGTGCGTCACTCGGGGAGGGGCCGGCTCGGCCGATTCATTGAAGACCGCAGGAGGCAATCCGCGACGTGGTGCGGGCGCTTCCGTAGAGTGCTGACCGGGAGTAACTGCCGCTTCCTGGCCGTTGCTGCCCTTGCGCCGGTTCCGGCCCCCGCGGCGTCCCCGGTGACGACTTTTTCTCTCGGGCCCGGGAGAGGGTGGGGGGTTCACTAAACTTTCCGCCGCCTGCTGAATTTCGCTGGTGACCACCACGGACGATTCGAGCGCTTCTGGATTCTGTTCGAATGGCAAACCTGGCTCCGGCGTGGAAACCGGAGGCGGCGTCAAAACAATCTCCTCCATCGGCGGGGCCCCCGCTTGCAGCGGAATCTCGCCCGGCGCGCCGCCAAGACGGACCGCAGCTTCTTGCGCCTTGACTTTCCAATCCGAGCGGCGGAATCTCTCGGCCGCCGCGGAATACCATTTAGCGGCATCGGCATTCTGCCCGGAAGTTTCGAAAAACTTTGCGAGCTCGAACGCCACCATGGCGTCTCGCGTCTTCTGGTAAAGATTCGAAAGTTGTCCCGCGGGGTCCTTGCTGGTGCGCGCGCGGCGGATGCGGGCGGTAATCTGTTTCCAGTCGGTCATCTTTCGCTTTGATTGTAGCAGCGGAACGCCTCATCGGCCAGCAAACTCCTTTCGCGCTCGGAGGGCGCGACTTTTTCTTTTCAAAAAGTGTTTACCGATTGACGACACGAAGTTTACTCAGTATTCTTCCGGTGGCCGTCTTGGAGGCGTTTAATGAAGCGCCTGCGCGTTGACCGTCTCACGGTCACCAGCAGCATGAACTACTTCGCAGTCAGTGGTTGTAATGACTGCATTTCGATTACGAAAAACATCCTTGCCCTGCTCGTCTCTCTTTCGCTCCTGACCACGCCCGTCTGGGCCGCTCCTTCCTCTTCGCTCGGAACTGTCGTCTACGCCGATCGCGCCCATGTTGGCGCCGCCCAAGCGTCCGTTGGCGCGACTGTTTTTGGCGGCGACAGACTCAGCACCGAACAGACCGGAAGCGTCCAGGTCCGCGCGGGAGCCGCCCGGCTGCTGCTCTCCAGTGCGAGCAGCGCCACGTTCTCCCAGGAGGACGCCAATCCTGCGGCAACTCTTACTATCGGCTCCGCTACTTTTTCGACCGCCAATTCGAAAGCCTTTGCCTTGCACGTGGCTTCTGCCGTGATCCGCCCGAACACCAACCAGCCCACCATCGGACAAGTTACGGTCTTGAATGCGAAGGAATTGTTCGTCAAGAGCACTCGCGGGTCGCTGAGTATCGCCGTCGAAGATGACGTGCGCGAGATTCCGGAAGGCGCTGCCTATCGCATCGTTCTCGATCCTAACGCTGCCGACCCGCAGGGACCGCGCGGTGTCGGCAGCAAGGGCTATGGCGGATCGCCGATCAAGGCCGCCAAGAGCAGGTTCATCTGGTACGCCGTGGCCATCACCACTGCGGTCACGGTGTGGACCGTCCACGAATCCCTCGTAAGCCCCGACCGCCCGTGAGTTTTCCCGCTTACTGTAAATGCCTTTGATTGAGCGTAGGTACTCGGCACCTGCTCCACAGCGCGTTAATGCCCACGGGTTTTCGCTCGTTTCTCTACTTCCCGCGAATCTCCATAACCATCTGAATGTCCTTGAACACTGCGTCCGGGTCGATCGCGTGATCGCTGTTCTCTACAATAACCTGCCGTCCCCGGGTCGAGAGCCGCGCGAGTTGTGGCTGAATTTGATGGACCCAGATGTCATGAAAATGCGCTAGCTCTTTGTCTATTTACCGTCCGACGCTGCTGAACGGAGAGCCCATCGAAGTCGACACAACGATTATGGTGAATTTCTCACTGTTACCCTAGAGAGCTGTTCTCGCTCGGCGGGCCGCTCCCTGGTTCGAATTCTTTTCTCATGGCCTGGCAGGCGGATAGGATGCCATTTTCATTAATTCAGTAAGAGCAATTAACGAAGGTGCTCGGAACCTTCGGGGTTAGTTTTCGAAGCGTGGGTAATTTTTTTGCTTTGCTCTTTTCTTAATCTGGCACTCAGGACTACAACCCGGCAATCACTTCAATCTCCACCAGCGCGTCCTTCGGAAGACGCGACACCTGCACGGTCGAGCGCGCCGGCGGGGCCGACGCGAAATACTTGCCGTACACTTCGTTCATGGCTGCAAACTCGTTCATGTCCTTCAGAAAAACCGTCGTCTTCACGACGTGATGGAGGTTCGAACCCGCCGCCTCCAGAATACCCTTCACGTTTTCGAGCACCCGATCCGTCTGCTGGCGAATGTCCGCCCCCGTCATCTCGCCCGTTTTCGGATCCAGCGCCACCTGCCCCGAGAGGTACAGAAATCCATTCGTTCGGATGGCCTGCGAATACGGTCCGATCGGTTTTGGCCCCCGGTCGGTTAAAATGACGTCTCTCATGGTGCGGCCTCCTTTTCAGATTGCGTCGCCGCCGCCGCGGCGCCTCCATACCGCGCGCGAAATTCCTTGGGCACCCCCGGACGCTTCATCCACAACCGCACGAACTCCGCAACATTCTGATGCGTTTCCTGCTCGAAGGCCGCAATCAGGTCTCGGAGTTCGAACCCGCGCTCCCTGCGAGCATACAACATGTGACTGATTGCCTTTCGAAACACTTCCCGTCCGTACCGATCCTGCAACGCATAAAAGAATACAAAGCTCTTCACTCGCACAACCGTTGGATCTTCCTGCCGGTGAGCCGTTGCTTTTTCCGGGATCAAGCGCAGCGCGCGGCGAATCGTTTCCGCGCGCGAGTCTGTTCCCTCCGCGGCCGCCTGTCCAATCGATGCCGCAAACGCTGGAAGAGCGGAGAGCGGCGGTTCCTGCTCGTAAAATCCGGGATTCTGCGCATAGCCCAGCCAGCTCGCCGCGAGCGAAGGAGCGGCTGCCGCCGCGAGTTTCGGCGCTCCACTTCCGAGGCCCACCATCATGGTATTCATGGAAACCATCTCTGCCGTGGTGGGTTCTCCTTCTTCGTCGCCCGGCAACATCGCTGTCGCTCGAGTCGAGCGCGTGAAGCATCCCGCCGCCACAGGGCATTCCACAATCCATGTTGAAGGAGAGTCCTTCGTGCGCGCTCCAAAGACCTGGTCATAGGCCTCTGCCGTTCGAACAAGCGCATCGCTTACGCCGCGCGCGTCCGCTGCGCCCTGTGCTTTGTGTGTCCACAGAAAAATCTTTTCTTTGCCTGCGCCGATTTGCGCGGACCTGTAACGTCCCGCAATCACGAAGGGATAGTGATCGCCCGTTCCCTGTAAAGCACGGACGATTAACTCTCCGCCCCGGCGCGAAGTTTTCGTTTGTTGGCCGCTGGTGTGAACCAGAAATCCTTCCGGCGCGCGCACGCTCATTTCCCATTTTTTTGGCGGTACCCCACCCGTAGCGAAGAGGCCACGCGCCGGCAGCAATTCCGGACTCCATCCTTCCGCCGGCAAAAAAAATGCATCGCCGGAAAAACTCAAAGCCGTTTCGCCCGCGGTCGCCGGTAAATACTCCATGGAAAGATGCAAAGTGTGGTGCGCCGACATAGTCCACGGCTGCGGAAGAGTAATCAGTGCGTTTCGCGGATTCTCGGTCGAGATTCCGGATGTGAGTGTCGTTCGGTCCCATGTTGCGCGAGGCTCATCAAAATGAAAACGCCGCCGCCCTGGCAGGCGCAACTCCAGCTCGCTGAGCGGCTGGTTGCCGGTATTCTTCAGCAGGTATTCCGCGTCAATTCGAATGCGCGACTCCGGAGCCGCAACGAATTGCAGGCGGATTTGCTGGCTCTCGATGGTGTAGCCGGGGCCGAGCGGCGCGACGCACCCCGCCGCAAATACAGCGGAGGCCGCGAGGAGCGGCGCGAACAGGAAACGCAAACACAGCTGCGTGGTCAAAGCGATTTGATTGTAGCGAGGAACAGTGAGAAGCAAAAGCAGCGCGTAAAAGTCCCGGCGATTGCGGTCCGCGGCGGCTTGCCGCTTTCAACTCTTGGAAAGAGATGGGCAGTTCAAGATCAGCGCGACTTGCGGCCGCGCGTTCGAACAAAACCCGTGTTCGCGTGATTGCGCGTGGCCTCGCGAACTGAAGCTTCCTTGTCGGCCTGCGTGTCTGTCATGCCCTGATTGATGCGCTCAAGAATTTGTTTTTCGGCGAGTCCAGTATTTTTCAGACGGCCGATTTCCGCGCTGCTCATGGTGGCCTGGCCCTTCAATCTTCTATGCAAAATCAAATCGACGGCGGAATCGGAAAGTCCGACCAGCCGCAGCATCACGGCATCACCGCTGATAATATCCAGCTGCTCCATTTTCGCAATTTCCAGAATCACCGGTTCGGTGTAACCCGCACGCGCAAGGTTGATTGCGGAATCCGCGCTCGTAAACAGATGCTGGCGCTTGTGCGCTTCGGTAATCAGAGTTACGCAAGCATCGTCACCGATCCCGGCTTGCTTCAACTTTAGGAGTTGCGCGACTTCCGTATCCGAGGTGTTCAAGGTTTTGAGCTGCTCGACGTTGCTGGACCACATCCCCGCCCGATCGAGCGGACGATAATCCGTGAGCGGATGCTGGTGGCACGCGCTCATCCGGAAGAGGACGAACACGGCGAGAAGCAGGAGCTTGTACCGCATGACTCTATCTTATCGGGGCGAGCTGGCGCGGAGGCGGGATGTGCTGTCCGAGGTACCCGTGCGAAAGGACAGGTGGCGCGACCGGGCGAAAGGCCGGAAGAACATTTCAGCGGCGCTAAATACCGCGTGGTGTGAAGTGCGAGCTTGGAACATTTTAGTGGCCGGGCTGGTACACGCGTTCGACGCCGAAAACGCCGGAAATTTTGCGGATATTGACGAGGATGGTTTCGAGCTGGCGCTTGTCGGCAATTTCGAGGTTGGCGTCAATGCGCGCATTGGTACGATCGGGGCGGCTTTCGAGGTTGTGGATGTTGGAACCGGCGCCGCTGATGACAGCGGTGATTTCGGCAAGAAGACCGGCGCGGTCCCGCGCACGGATGGTGAGCTGGACGGGAAACTTGGCTTCGGATCCGCCGCCCCATTCGACGGCGATGCGGCGTTCGGTCTGGTACATGAGATTCTGGACGTTGGGACACGCTCGAGTGTGCACGGCGACACCGCGGCCGCGGGTGATGTATCCGACGATTTCATCGCCCGGAATGGGATTGCAACACTTGGCGCGGTAAACGAGCAAATCGTCGTGGCCCTTGACCACCAGGGGCGCCGCGCCAAAACCGAGCATGCGTTTGACGGTCTTGACGAGAGTGGGCTTGGCATCGATGGTCTCGGTCTCGGTGGATTTCTCCGGTTCTCCGAGAACGCGCGTGAGGACTTGGCGAGCGGAATATTTTCCGAAACCGACGGCGGCGAAGAGATCCTCAACTTTGGATAGACCGCAATCGGAAACAAATTTGAGGATGTCGGCCTCGGGAATTTTCTTGAGGCTGCGGCCGAAATGACGGGCTTCGTTTTCGAGCAGGCGCTTACCCATTTCCGTGGCCTCTTCGCGCTCCTGCTCGTTAATCCAGTGGCGGATCTTGCTCTTCGCCGAGGACGACCTAACAAAACTGAGCCAATCGCGGCTCGGGCGATGGCCCTTTTGGGTGAGAATCTCAACCACGTCGCCGCTGTTGATTTCATGGCGAAGCGACACCATCTGGCCGTTCACCTTTGCGCCGACGCATTGGTGCCCCACTTCAGTGTGCACCATGTAAGCAAAATCAACGGGGGTAGCGCCGCGCGGAAGTTCCAGCACGCGGCCTTTCGGTGTAAACGCGTAAACCTCCACGGGCGCGAGATCTACTTTCAGCGTGGAGAGAAATTCTCCGGGTTCCTGAAGCTCCTGGGACCATTCGATGAGCTGCCGCATCCAGGCGATGCGCTGATCGTCATCCTCCGACGACGGCTTTCCTGATTTGTATTTCCAGTGCGCGGCGACGCCTTCCTCCGCGATGCGATGCATCTCCTGTGTGCGGATTTGCACCTCGAAGGGCTGGCCACCATGCAAAACGGTGGTATGCAGCGACTGATAAAGATTCGGCCGGGCAATGGCGATATAGTCCTTGAACCGCCCGGGGACAGGACGCCAGATGTGGTGGACCACGCCGAGCGCCGCGTAACAGTTGCGCTCCGAATCGGTAATGACGCGCACGGCGAGCAGATCGTAAACTTGGCCGAGACCGATTTCCTGGCGGATGAGTTTGCGGTGAACGGAATACAAGCCTTTGACGCGGGCTTCGAGCTCGGCGGGAATGCCGGCCTCGACGAGTTTGGTCTGGATGGTGGCCTGGACTTCCTCGAGAAATTTTTTGTGAGAGGGCGCCTTCTCGCTGATTTCCTTTTGCAAGGCGAAAAACGCTTCCGGCTCGAGATAGCGGAATGCCAGGTCCTCGAGCTCACCGCGAACCACGCTCATGCCCAAGCGGAGCGCGATGGGCGCGTAGATGTCCAGCGTTTCGCGCGAAATGCGCTGCTGCTTTTCGGGTTCGAGGTATTCGAGGGTGCGCATGTTGTGGAGCCGGTCGGCCAGCTTAACGAGAACGACGCGAACGTCGTTCACCATGGCCAGGAGCATCTTGCGAACGTTTTCGGCCTGGCGCGCTTCGGGCGCCATCATCTTGAGGCGACCGATTTTTGTTACCCCCTCTACGAGATGGGCCACGTCGGCGCCGAAGCGCTCTTCGATGCGGGAAACGGGATACTCGGTGTCCTCAATGGCGTCGTGGAGAATAGCGGCGGTCAGGGTGGTGGCATCGAGGCGCATGTCCGCGAGGATGTGGGCAACTTCGAGCAGGTGGGAGAGATACGGCTCGCCGGAGCTGCGGAATTGGTCGTGGTGGCGCTCGGTGGCAATCTCATAGGCGCGGCGCACCATCCAGGGATCTTCGGAGGGGCGGTTCTTGCGGAGCTTTTCGAGCAACTCTTCGAGGCGCGCGTCGAGCTGGCGAACCGCGCGGTCACGGTTGAAGCTGAGCGGAAGATTGCTCGGCGAAGGCATGTCCTAGTTTACGCCGGAAGGGGCGCCTCCTGCGAGAGCGGGTGGCCATGGGGAAGAGGTGCTCCATTGACCCGTGATGCGTGGCGAGTTCCAGAATGGGACGAGACGCATACACGCCGGCCGTTTTGGAAAGAGCGCAGATCCTGTGGGTCATGCTTCCAGCCTCATGCAGATGCGGGAGAGCCCAAAAAAAACAGGGCATCCCCGTGGATGCCCTGGGTGAATCGATTAATTAAAGACGAAATGCGCTTTCAGATTAAGACGGTTGCTGGGTCTGCTCGGCGCGCTTTTGCTTGATCTCCTTGACCTTGTCCACGAGGTCATCGGCTTGTCTCTTCAGGCTGGCACGCTCATCGGCGGACTCCACCATGTCGGCCTTGCGGCGATAGAGGAGGTTCAGGTAGGCCATGGCGTCGTCGTAATCAGGCTTGAGCTGAATGGATTTCTGCAGGTCGGTGATGCCTTCTTCCACGAGGGCGCCATACTTTGTGGCGTATTCCGCGCGAATGGCCGGGGGAAGCGGATCGTCATCCCTCACTTGCTTATTGATGTGATCCTTGTTGTAGGCGGCACGCAACTCGCCATTGGCACGGTAAGCGAGCGTCCAATCGATGACGCCGATCCAGTAATAAGGCTCGGGGTCGTTGGGCCTCAGCTCGATATGCTTTTGATGGTAGGTCTTGGACTCCTCAAACTTTTTGGGATCGTAGGGAGTGCCGGCCATCTGGAACAGGATAGAGCCGATGCCATCGATGGCGCTCAGATTGTTGGGATCGATATCGAGAACTTCCTTGAATTCATTGACGGCCTGGGTGCCCAGGCGCACGTTCTGGTCCGAGGGCGCGCCGGGAATATACTGGCTGGCATAAGCGGTGGCCAGATAGAGGCGGGCGTTCATCAAACCGGGATCAAGCTCTTTGGCTTGCTTGAAATACTCGATAGCCGTGTCGTACTGGGCGTTCTTGTAAGCGGCGACTCCTTTATTGAGGAGGTCGCGAGCTCTCAATTTGTTGCACCCGGAGACTCCCGCCGTCAGAATTACGAGCACCGCGAAGACCGCAGCCCGGCAAACGAAGCGAGCTAGCCCGGCCCAAGCCGGGGTTAAGCCGAGCCTTGAGCTGCGCCGCGTTGGACTGGCACTTACCACCGATGATGCATGAGTCATCGAAGCATCCATCCCTGCTGTGCGTGACCCCAAGATTGCCGGGGCAGCACCCGGATATTCACGTCCCCTGCGAGGGGCATTCTAAAACCGTCAGAGGCCTTTTTCCAAGCCCGGCGTCAGCAGGCCCACTGACGTGATCCCCGAGGTGTGCATAACATCGATCACTTTGGCCACCACACCAAATTCGACCGGGCCATCGCCATGGATAAACGCGACGCGGGTCGCCCGCAGCTTGCAAACTTCCTCAATCCGGCCGCCCAGCCGCTCCCAACTGACCGGATCCTGATTGATCCGCAGCGTCCCGTCCGCCAACACCTGAATCACCACCACTTCGTCGCGAAGAGCCTTATCGGGTGGCTCAGTCGATTGCTGGGGAACCAGTGCTTCCAGCCCCTCGGAATGCACCGGAATGATCATAAAGATCACCAGGAGCACCAGCAGGATATCGATCAGCGGAACCACGTTCATTGCCGAGACGATACCGCGCTTACCACCTACTAACATTCCCATAATCCACCTCGTGTCAGGCAAATGCCCCGCGAGGAGGACGCTCACATCCAGCGAAACCCGGTGGAGCCCTTCGGCTTCGCTCAGGACAAACCCAAGGAAACTTACTGGCCCGCTTCGAGCTTGGCAGTGATCAAACCAATCTTGTCAATGCCGGCGCCGCGCATGATATCGATGGCGCGTGCGACGTCCATGAACATTACATCGTTGTCGCCTTTGACAAAAGCTATTTTCTCGGCGCGCTCTTTGAAGATCTGCTCCATGCGCGGGCCAAGACCATCCCAGGTGGTGTCTTCATTGTTGATCTTAAGCTTGCCGTTCATGGCAATCTGGACGACCACGGTTTTGTTCTCGAGCTCGACGTTCTGCTGCTGGTTCGGCGAGGGCTGAGGAACGAGGGTATCCAGGCCCTTGGGAATAAGCGGGGTGATGACCATGAAAATGATGATCAGCACGAGCAGAATGTCGATCAACGGGACCACGTTGGGCGTGGCCATCGATCCACCAGATTCTCCTCCTACATCCATCCCCATAGCGAGTCTCCTGTGGGCCTGAGGGAGAGCGTCTCCGCGCAGGCCATGAAACCGCGTCGGGTGGGATCCGACGCGGCCCTAAAGAATCAGCAAACGAATGGTGCAAACAGACCGTGCCGCGCTCAATCCGCGGATGGCGGAGGAACAGCCGGTCTCTCCTTCTGGTTTTTCTCGGTGAGCAGCCCGAGCTGATCGACGCCGGCAGAGCGAATCTCATCGACAACGGCGACAACGTCGCCGTACTTGGCGCGAGCATCGCTCTTGACGTAAACAGTCTTGTCAAGACGCGTAGAGATGCGATCCTTGATCTGTCCGGTGAGATCTTCTTTTCCGACCTTAGTGTTGCCGAGAAAAATGCCGCCATCGCGAGTGACGGCCACTACGATGGCATCGTCCTTGTCCGCGTCCTTCATCTCGTGAGCGTTCTCCGTGGGAGCCAAGTCCACCTGATGAGTCTTCTGCAACATGGGAGTGACCACCATGAAAATGATCAACAGCACGAGCATGATGTCGGCCATGGGAATGACGTTGGGGACCGCCATCTGGGCGCCGGCTTGTGGCTTGTAGGCCATGGCCGGTCACTTCTTGGCGCCGCGGCGCAGGATGAAGTAGTTGATGAGTTCCATCGAGGAGTTGTCCATCTCGACGTCGAAGGCTTCCACTTTGTTGGTGAAGTAGTTGTAGGCCCAGACCGCGGGGACGGCCACGAGCAAGCCGAAAGCGGTGGTGACAAGCGCTTCAGCGATACCGCCGGCGACGGCCGACAGACCGGTGGCTTTGTTGGCGGCGATGCCCTTAAACGCGTTCAAGATGCCGACGACGGTGCCGAAGAGGCCGACGAACGGCGCGGTCGAACCGATGGTGGCGAGGGCCGAAAGGCCGCGCTTCATTTCGGCGTGGACGATGGCGACGGAACGCTCGAGCCCGCGCTTGGCGGCATCGATGACGTCGGAGTCCGAAACTTGCTGTGACGCGGACTGGAACTCGGAGAGGCCGGTGGCGACAACCTTGGCGATGTGGCTCTTCTTGTTGCGCTCGGCGATGGCGATGGCTTCGTCGAGTTTGCCTTCCTTGAGGGCCCCGGCAACCTGTTGGACGAAAACACGCGACTGCTTGCGCGCCGCGCTGTACATCAGCGCACGGTCAATCATAACGCCGAAGGAATAAATGGAAAGGACGAACAAAATAAACACCACGACGAGCGCGAGAGTGCTCATCGAGTGCAACATGCTGCGCAAGTCCCAACTGGTGCTCGCCTCTTGCAGCATCAAGGCTGAATAAGCGTACAAAGTAGCTACCATTCGTTTGCTCCTTAAGTTTCAAGTGGCCTCCCGACCAAGCCGGGGGGCAACGAGAGTGTTTGCTGAATACTGCTACCCGGAGTGGCGCACCTGTCCCACGACTGACACGCCCACCCGTACTACTGGTTGAGAGAGAAAATCACGTCAATCGTCGTGTCGACTTCCACCGGCTCGCCATTGAGCAGCGTCGGCTGATAGCGCCACTGACGCACGGCATCCAGCGCGGACTGCTGCAGCAAAGGATGGCCGTTCATGACTTCGAGCTGCTGAATCGTGCCGTCCTTGCCGATGATGGCGTGCAGACGCACGGTGCCGGAGATGCGGGTCTGGCGCGCCAGCGGCGGATAAACCGGCTGTACACGGTTGATGATGCGCGCCGCCTGGACGTTGCCGCCGACACGGAGCGGACCGGTCTGCTTCGGTTTCGGTGGGGGCGGCGCTCCGCCCATGCCACCGATGACGCCACCGAGCACACCGCCCATGGAGCCACCAGCAACGCCGCCCGGGACTCCACCGCTCATGCCGGTATTCATGTCGGGCTCGGCGTCTTCCTTAATAATCTTGACCTCCTTGGGGATGACCTTCGGAGCCATCAGTTTGCCGGCATCCATCAAATGGACCTGCGGCTTGACGTGTACCACCTGAGCGACCGCGGGAGGCGGTGGCGGAGGCGGTGGTGGCGGTGGTGCGGTGAGCATCGTCGCCATCATGGTCTTCGGAAGCGCCTCGGTGTAGATCAGCGGAATGAGAATCAGGATCCCCAAGAAGGCGACCTGAAAAAGCATCGAGACGACGACCGCCCAAGGCTTGTTGGTCTTCTTCGGATTCGGACTCGAAATCACCATTTCTTCAAACATGGGTCCTACCTTCTCCCGGCGGGAGCAAGACGTCCGGCGACGTTTTCACTACCGCGGGTTTTGTTGCCGGCTGCGGGTCCGGTGCCTGCCGCCACGCCCTGGCCGCGCCAGCGATTCCAGGCGACGACGAGCGGAGCAGCGATACCAAAACTGGAGTACGTTCCTACCACAATCCCTACCACCAGGGCAAAGGAGAAAGCACGAAGCACCTGGCCGCCCATCAGGAACAGGACGAGCACGGTAAGGAAAGTCA
>Ga0209577_10000484_pt1 | contig 40413 bp, 39 predicted proteins | sample GraSoiAngelo_109_FD_185874 | JGI IMG/M metagenome (GOLD analysis project Ga0209577, IMG submission 185874) | Grasslands soil microbial communities from the Angelo Coastal Reserve, California, USA - 14_0903_12_20cm (SPAdes) (version 2) | ecosystem: Environmental > Terrestrial > Soil > Grasslands... | reverse complement strand
GCCGATCGAAGCGGTTTGCGCCTGCGCCGGCGGCTATGCTACCCTGGCAGCGTGACGCAGGAAGTCACGGGCCAAGTCCGCACCCGGTACGCGCCCAGCCCCACCGGGTATCTGCACGTGGGGGGCGCCTGGATGGCGTTTTTCAACTGGCTGTTCGCGCGCCACTACCAGGGGCAGTTCGTCATCCGGATCGAGGACACCGACCGGGACCGGTCCACCGAAGCCTTCGAAGCGGCGATCATCGAGGACCTGCGGTGGCTGGGGATCGACTGGGACGAGGGACCCGATACCGGGGGGCCGTACGGGCCGTACCGGCAGACGGAGCGGAGCGCGCTCTACCACGAACACGCGGGGATCCTGCGCGCGCGCGGGGCCGCCTACCCCTGCTACTGTACGCGCGAGGAGTTGGAGGCGGACCGCGAGCAGGCGATCGCGGAGCACCGCCCGTACCGGTATGTCGGCCGCTGCCGGAACCTCTCGGAGGCGGAGCGGCGGCAGCGGGAGGCCGGCGGCCGGGTGGCCACGCTCCGGTTTCGGGTTCCCGAGGGGCACCCGACCATCGTCGTCGAGGACCTCGTGCTCGGCCGCGTGGAGTTCGCTCCGGCGGATCTCGACGACTTCATCATCCAGCGGTCCGACGGCACGCCGCTCTACAACTTCGCCAACGTCGTCGACGACCGCGGCATGCAGATGACGCACATCGTCCGGGGCTCGGAGCACCTCTCCAACACCCCCCGGCAGTTCTTGATGTACGAGGCGTTCGGGTGGGCACCGCCCCGGGTCGCCCACCTGCCGGTGCTCCTGGGCGTGGACCGGAAGAAGCTCAGCAAGCGGCACGGCGACACGTCGGTGCGCGACTACGCGCGGCTGGGCTATCTCCCCGAAGCGCTGGTGAACTTTTTCGCCCTGATGGGATGGTACCCGGAGGACGGCCGGGAACTGTTCACGGTCCCGGACCTGATCGAGCGCTTCCGGATCGAGGAGATGGGAAAGAGCGCGGCGGTCTTCGACATCCAGAAGCTCAACTGGATGAACGGTGAGTACATGCAGGCGGCGTACCGCGAGAATCCGGACCGCGTGATCGACCTCGTGGTCGCGTTCCTGAAGGACGAGCACCTCCTCAACGGCGAGGTAAGCCCGGACGTGCGCGCCTACGTCGGCCGCGTGGTGGCGATCATGGGGGAGCGGCTCAGGCTTCCCGGAGATGTGGTGACGTATGGGGAGTTCTTCTTCCGCGACGTGGCATATGATCCCGAGGCGGTCCAGAAGGTCCTCAGCGCCCCCGGAGTCGCCAATCTCCTCCGGCGCGCCCGCGCCGCCCTCGGCGCGCTCCCCTCATGGACCCTGGCCGCGATCGAGGCGGCGGTGCGCGGGGCGGCGGCGCAGGGAGGGGTGGCGGCCAAAGACGTGATCCATCCCCTCCGGGTGGCGCTCACCGGGAAGACCGTCGGGCCCGGACTGTTCGAGCTGATCGAGGTGCTGGGGAAGGAGCGCGTGCTCGCGCGGCTGGATCGGGCGATCGCGCTCATCGAGTCCGCAGGGCCCTCCGCGGCCCCGAGAGGATAGGGTCGAAACTACGGCGCGGCTTACTGATCTACCGAGGGGATAGCCCGCCCCGGGCCGGGGTCGAGCCACTCCAGGTGGCCGCACGCAAAGCACAGCCAGACATCGGGCTCGCGGTCCTCATAGAGGAACATCGGGTGCATCTCTCCGCGGCACTGCGGGCAGGGCAGGGTGGCATCGCGGATCTCGCCGGGGGTCTGCGGGTCCGCCGCTCGCTCCTCATGGCTTGAGTCCTTCCGGCGCCGCGTGTTCATGAGGCGATGGTATCACATGGCCCGTGCGTTGACACCCATCCTCCGGGGCTCATATAATGAGGACGCTCCGCACGTACTGGGGGATCGTCTAGCGGTAGGACGACGGGCTCTGGACCCGTTAGCGGGGGTTCGAATCCTCCTCCCCCAGCCATTTGTTAGGTCAGTCCTCCGGCTCGGTCGAGATCGGGGCTAGAGATTAGGGAGACCCCTCTGCTCGGTCAACTGGTCTCGTAGGTCCTCGATCTCCTTGAGGATGGCTTTTTGATCCACCCCAGTTTCGATCCTGCTCTCTCTATCCTGGTGGGGTGGCATCGCCGTATGGGGACTCATCATCCCCGGGTTCGTCGTTACCGTCATCCTGGGTGTGATGTGGCTTGAGCCGTGCGTAGCCAGTTGGTTCTCCAGGTAAAGTCATCTCAGCGACCTTGATCGAGGTTGAACACTTGTGGTACACTCCGCGAGGGTGAGAGTTCATGCCATCCACGCGTCCAAGGATCAATACTGTGTTGGAGCCTCCGGTCTATAAGGCGGTCAAGCGATTGGCCGACCGCGACCACGTGTCGCTGTCCCAAAAAGTCCGCGACCTGGTGCGCGAAGCGTTGGAGCTTCTGGAGGACGCCGCTCTGGAAGCGCTCGTCACCGAACGCCGGGACAATCCAGCCCGGTCGATTCCCCACGCGGAACTCAAGCGGCGGTTGAGGACCAGGTAGCCGGTGAGCGCCGGCTACTCGGTGGTGTATCGCCCGGAAACCGTCACTGAAGACCTTCCCCGCATCCCACGGAATATGCAGACGCGCATCATGCGTGCGATCGAGAGCCGTCTGATGACAGAACCGGCCAGGTATGGAGAGCGCCTTCGGCGCTCCTTGACGGGGCTGTGGAAACACCGGGTTGGCGACTACCGCGTCTGCTACGAGATCCAAGAACGCACTGTGACGGTATGGGCGATTCGCAGCCGACGGGACGTCTACGCGATCATGGAACGCCGCCGGCCGACTTGAGTCGTATTTGGTCGAGGGAGAATAAGCTCTCTTTACACAGTCCCAGGCTTGCCCCTTCGAGCGTCAGCTAACTATAACTCGAAGGGGCTAGAGATCAGGGAGACCCCTGGACCCGGTTAGGCGGATTTGTCGATTTCGAGCCTCTCCATTCGACTAAGTAGTGACAGAGAGGATCGATGGATTGCGAGTCCGGCTCCAACGACAGGGTTTGGGCGGTTGCTTCTTTCCAATTGACATATTCCATTATGGGAATGTAATGTAGGACGGGAGGGGCAGCCATGCAAGCCACTGGGAGGTGTGTGCGATGAGAGAGACGAGGGAAGCACTTCCAAAGATCGTATCGGCTGAAGAATGGTCCAAGGTTCGCGAACAACTACTCGTCAAGGAGAAAGTGCTCACCCGGCAATTAGACGCGCTGGCCGCGGAGCGCCGGCGGCTGCCCATGGTCAGGACCGAGAAGAACTACACTTTCGATGGTCCGCACGGCCAGGTCAGCCTGCTCGACCTGTTCGACGGGCGCCGCCAGCTGATTGTCTACCACTTCATGTTTGCGCCGGGTGGGAAGCCGTGCACGGGCTGTTCGTCGTTTGCGGACAACATCGGCCATCTCGCTCATCTCCGCGCCCGGGACACCTCCCTGGTGCTGGTGTCCCGCGCTCCGACCGCGGAGATCTTACCCTACAAGCAGCGGATGGGCTGGACCGTTCCATGGGTCTCCTCATACCGCAGCGACTTCAACGACGACTTCCGCGTGACGACCCAGGATGGGGAATCGTTCGGACTCAGCGCCTTCCTTCGGGACGGCGCGGCCGTCTATCGCACCTATTTTACGACCGCGCGCGGCGCGGATAGGCTGCGGATCGACTTCAACCTGCTCGACCTCACACCGCTCGGCCGCCAGGAGGAATGGGAGGACTCACCCGAGGGGTGGCCGCAATCCCCACCGTACGTTTGGTGGCGCAAGCACGACGAATACGGCGACGTCACATCGCCGAAACTCATCTAGTCAGGAGGGGTACATGACCACGAGGACGGAGTACGCACACGGTGAGTTTTCCTGGGTTGAGCTCGCCACCACCGATCCGGCGGCTGCGAAGAGGTTCTACGGACGGCTCTTCGGGTGGCAGGCTGCCGACATGCCCGCCGGCCCCGGCATGACGTACACGATGGTCCAGCTAAAGAATCAGTACACGGCGGGGATGTACGCGCTCGACAAGGACAGGCAGGCGCAGGGTGTGCCGCCGCACTGGGTCCCCTACATCAATGTGCGGAACGCCGACGACATCGCCAAGAAGGTCTCTCAAGGCGGCGGCAAGGTGCTTCACGGTCCAAACGACGTCCTGGATGTGGGGCGGATGGCCTTCATCCAGGACCCCACGGGTGCGAAACTCGCCGTCTGGCAGGCAAAGAAGCATCCAGGCGCGGGGATCGTCAACGAGCCCGGCGCGATGTGCTGGAACGAGCTGATGACGCCCAACACCGAGGTCGCCGGGCGATTCTACCGTGCGACGTTCGATTGGAGCGCGGAGTCGATGAGCATGGGTCCAGAAGGCACGTACACGATCTTCAAGGCCGGCACGACCCAGATCGGCGGCATGATGGCGCGGCCGCCCCAGTTGAAAGACGTCCCGCCCCACTGGCTGACCTACTTCGCCGTTGCGGACTGCGACGGCGCAGCCAGGCAGGTCGGGGAGCTCGGCGGTACGGTGGTCAGGGCGCCCGACGACATTCCGAACGTCGGCCGGTTTGCGGTCTGCAAAGACGGCCAGGGCGCGGTGTTCGCACTCTTCACGCCCAAGAACCCGTAACTGGTGTTGCGAAGCCGGCGGGTGGTGGGTCGGCCAACCTACCCACCACCCGTTCTCTACTGCAGCAGACGCACCGGAGAGGGAACTCGGGCCAAGCGATCGGCCGGTTCCGGCGTGGCCGACCTCCGGCAGGGTTATAATTGAAAGGTGACACATTCAGTGTTCCCAGGCGCCGATTTGATAGAGAGCGGCCTTCGCGATCTCTCGGGCGGCGTCGAGTCTGTGCCGGCTCTCCTCGTCTCGATTGGCGCGCCACGTCTTCAGCGGGTCGGCATCGTTGTTCCGCATCCCTTTCCGTCACCGGAACGCCGGCTCTATGCGTTGCTTCAACAGACGGAGGGCGACGCGGCGCATGCTCGGTACAATGCGCTGATTCGCCGGCTCGTGAGCTACGAACGGGCGGCTGAATGCGCGAGGTAGCGGACCGCGACCGGATCCACCGGTTCATGCGAGCGCTGGGGGCGGAGACCAACGAAGACACGCGGGTCTACTTTACGGGGGGCGCTACGGCAGTCTTGTTTGGATGGCGGGACAGTACGATCGACGTGGACATCAAGATCGTCCCGGACCGCGATCATCTTCTTCGCGCCGTCCCGTCCATCAAAGAGACTCTGCACATCAACGTCGAGCTCGCGTCTCCGCTGGATTTCATTCCTGTCCCCGACGGATGGGAGGACAGGAGTCCCTTCATCAGGCAGGAGGGACGGGCGTTCTTTCATCACTTCGATCTCTACGCCCAGGCGCTCGCCAAGATTGAGCGGGGGCATGCTCAAGACTTGGACGATGTTCAGGAGATGCTGCGTCGAGGCCTCATTGACCGCGCCAGAGGACTGGAATACTTTGCCGCTGTCGAGCCCCTCCTGTACCGCTACCCATCCCTCGATCCTCGAACCCTTCAGGCCGCTGTGACCGAAGCGTTCCGGCGCTCCTGAGACCGCGGGATTCGCGCTACCGGCCAAACGCCTCAGTTTTACGGCCGGCGCAGCACCTGGGGAGTTTTGACCTGGACGAAACCCACCGGCAGTGAAGACCGCGGCAGCCGGATGATGCTGAATGGCGCGGACGGGACGTTGCTATCGACGGCCGGTATCGGGCTCGTATCCCTGAAGGTGTACCACACGACGAGCCGGTCGGGGTCGCGGGTAACGCGGACGATGGCGACGGCGGCCGGCCCGCGGATCTCACCGGCAAAAACCCCAATGACCATGTCGCGGTTGAAATCCACCCGGGGGGCTGCACCACCTGCCGGGTCATCGTGCCGGCGCCACAAGGCGCGCCACTCGGCGTCGTTGCGGACGACCAATCGGCTCGGGGTTCGGATACTCGAGGTGGCGCCCGCGGCGATGGTCACAAACGGGAGAGGAGCGCCGCTCGGGATCTGGACCGAGGCGGGCGAGAGCGGACCCAGCAGGATCACCGCAAGGAGTTGGGCCACCTGCCCGCCCCTGCGCGCCCGTTCGGGCCGCGGCCGGACGCCGTCTGCCGGTCCAAAGAGTTGAGCGGCTCTCCTCATGATCACGCCTCCGTCACGCCGTGCCTGTTGTTCTCCTACGGTTCCGGCAAGGGATTTGGTTCCCGAGCGGTTGTGATCGCGGGATACGGGCGAAGGGGGCGGGAAGCGCGGTCGGGTCGGTGGCGCCCGTTCAGCGCGCTCCGGGAGCGGCCGCCGGGACAGGACGCCTGGGGATGGGGCCGACCCACCGCAGCACGGTGATCCCGCCGCCGTTGGCGTCGGCCATGTAGAGGAGCCCCGTGTCGCGATCCTGATACACTTCTCGGACCTGCCGGTTCGGGAACCGCCCGGGGTATCGGGGCGAGAGGTAGTACCCGATCTCGCGCGGCAGGAACGGGTTGGAGATGTCCCAGGCGCGGACCCCCTGCTCGATCCACGCCGTGTAGAGCAGGCCGGGCGACCGGAAATCGAACCACGGATGGTGGACGTATCCGCCGTTCGACGGACAGACGAATTTCCCGGCCGCGCGGTCGAAGTTGTCGGTGACATGGGGGATGCGCAGCGTGGAAATCACCTGGGGGTTGGACAGATCCGAGATGTCCACGATGCGGCCGTACCCGGGCGGACAGGCGATGATCTCATCCGTGAGGACCACCAGCGTGGGATCCTTGGCGGGATCCACGATCACCGGCGCCGCCGTGTGCGTCGCTCCTGTGGCCCCGCCGTGGAAGGGCGGGACATAGTCCAGGCGCGAGATGATCTCGGGGTGAGTCCGGTCGCTCACGTCGACGATCACCATGCCGGCGTCCCGCCAGGCGACGTACAGCCGATCCTTGTGGTAGTTGACTTCGTGGCACCAGACATGCTGGGGAGATCCGTCCAGGTTTTTCTGGTCCCTGGGCTCATAGGTCTCTTCAAGGTACTGCCCCGGGATGTGGACGGTGCTCGCCAGGCTGGGGGCTTTGGGGTCCGTGTAATCGAGGATCAGGAGCTCGTGGTTCGCCGGTTTGGTTTGGGCCGTCGTGGCGCACCCGTAGACGTACCGGTCGTCGATCTCGAACCCGTGCGTGGCCCCGTGCGGCAGCGTCGGGTAGAACCCCAGCCGTTCGGGAGCGCGGGGGTTGGAGACATCGTAGAAGGCGAAGCCCGCCTGCGCCGCCGGCCCTCCCGCCGGCTGCTGCGGGTTCGCCGCACTGGAATCCATGCCGACGACCAGGATCTTCCCCGCGGCATTCAGGCGGAGATAGTTGCACCGCGTCCCGGGGTTGCAGGGGATGAAGCTGAGCGCCTTCATGTCCGCGGGGTTGCTCACATCGGCGATCACGACGCCGAAGCAGGTGGGGGGATCATCGTACCCGGCGAAGTACCCCACGCCTTTGTAGACGCGCGGGACGTTGAAGCCACACCCCATCCCCCGCTGGCGGGCGGACTCCGTGAGCCACTCGCCCTTGAAGTAGCTGTGGCCGACGATGTCAAAGTTTTTGCTCTGCGAGTAACTGATCGTTTCTCCGAGGTCGAGGGAGTACGGCTTTTGCCCCGGCAGCAGCGGAGGCTCCGGGACCTTGCTTCCGGCCCCCTGGCCGGCGGTGAATGCCGACCCGAAGAGCAGCACGACCGCGGCGGTGATCACGGCGGTGACACCGAGCACCTGGCTCTTCACGGCAGGGTTCCCCCGCTTCGTGTTATGTAGCCTGACGGCGCGCGCCGCCGCCGGGGACATGATCCTGCCGCGGCAGCGGTCGCTTGAGGGCGCCGGGTGACCGGAAGCGGCTGAGCGCGAAGAGGCCGATGGGCTGCGCGGTCCTGCCCTGCAGCGCCAGATCGGCGAGGACCTCGCCGACGACGCTCGCGAACTTGAAGCCGTGGCCGGAGAAGCCGCAGGCCACCGTGACCGTCTCGTGCGCCGGGTGGCGGTCGATGATGAAGTGCAGATCCGGGGTGTTCGTGTACATGCAGGTGGCCGTCGCCAGCAGGCCCCCGGCGGCGTCGGGCATCAGGGAGGCGAGGTGGTCGCGCATCCGCGCCTTCTCGTCATCGCCGACCTGCCGGCGGATCGTCTGCGGCGTGGTGACCTCGGCGAACACATGGTGGAACCCGACCTTGAGGCCCTGGCCCTCGAGGTACGGAAACCCGTAGGCGTATTTGCCGTGGTCCTCCCACATGTAGATGGGAAGGCGCTTGAACTCCTCGACGCGGGCGCGCGGCTCGAACCAGTAGAGCACCGCGCGGGTCACCTCCAGAGGGACGCCGAGATTTTGTAGGAGCTGCCCGGCCCACGGCCCCGCGGTCACGACGAGGTGACCGGCTTCGTAGGTCCCCCGGTCTGAGCGGACGCTCACCCGATCCGGCCGGGCGGTCCAGGACGTCACGGCCTCGTCGAAGTGGAGGTCCGCCCCGGCCCGCCGGGCCAGGTCGATGTGCGTGCTCACGCACTGCTCGGGGTTGAGGATGCCCGCTTCGTATTCGAGGAGGGCCACCTGGCCGGGCTGAGGCCGGAGCACCGGGTAGCGCTTGCGAATCTCCGCCGCGTCGAGCATCTCGTGGGGGATGCGGTGCGTGCGGGCGCTCAGGGCCGCGCCGGCCACCCCCTCGGCCTCGGGAGCGCCCAGGTGGAGCGCGCCCGTCCTCGTCAGCAGGGTCGTGCCGGCGGCGCGCTCCAGTTCGTGCCAGAGGTCGTAGGCGCGGAACAGGAGCGGAACGTAGTCCGGCCCCTCGAAATACGCCTGCCGGATCACACGGGTCCGCGCGTGCGAGGATCCCCGATCGTGCGCGACCCCGAACTGCTCGAGCCCCAGCACGCGCGCTCCGCGCCGGGCCAGATGGTACGCGGCGGCGCTTCCCATGCCGCCGACTCCCAACACGATGACATCGTAGACGGCCATCCCGTGCTCCCCTCGCGCGATCTGCCCCCGAGGGTTCCACGATCGCGAGGTCATCCCCTCCCCACGCCCGCGCTGCACGGGCCCGGCGCCGTGAGGACGACATGCCGGCCGCCATCTGATATACTCATCGATGCGCGGCCCCATCGTCTAGAGGCCTAGGACGCGGCCCTCTCAAGGCCGAAACGGGGATTCGAATTCCCCTGGGGCCACCACCGCGGGCGACTACTCCTCTCCGAGATCCGGAAAGGCCACCATCCGGCAATCTTCACAAGTTTTTCATGAGATCTTCGAAAGTGAATGCTAGACTTGCGACCTGGATCGACGGCGGTGATGCGCAACCCGGGTCGTTCGCGCAGAGGACGCGTGCCCCGGCGCGCGCACGCCGTCCGCACCGAAACGAACGGGAGGGACGAGCGATGCGAAAAGCGATCGCGCTCGGGCTGGGAGCGCTGCTCCCGGTGCTGGGGCTCTCTGGGGTCGGCCAGGCTCAATCCTCCATCCAGGTCGAGGGCACGATTCAGGCGATCGATTGCCGGGCGCAGACCATCGTGCTGAGCAGTCCGGGTGCCTCGAACACGGTCGCGGCGGCTCCGTACACCGCGGTGCTGGTGGATTCGACGAGCATGCCGTTCTGCTCGCTGCAGCAGTACCTCGGCGCGCCGGCTTCGGCGTGGCTCGTGGCCAGCGGCAGCGAGTTCGTGGCCACGCGGATCGATGTCGTGGGCCGCGCTGTCGCGCCCGCCCCGCCGTACGCTCCGCCGCCGCCCCAGGTGGTCTACGAGCCCCAGCCCATCGCCGGCATTGTCCTCGGGACGATCTTCGTGGCGGGGCTGCTGTTCCTCTTGGTGCGGGATCACGACGGCCATTTCCATCGGTACCCGTACTACGGGCCGTACTACCGGCATTACTACAGGCCGGAGTACCGGCCGTACCGCGGACCCCATCACGACGCTCCCGTCCGCTGGGGGCATTCCGGCCGGGATGGCCGCGACGATGAGGATGATCGCGGCGGTCGCGAGCTACAGCGGCCCCAGGACCACTGGGCCGGCAATCGCGAGCGCGACCGCCGGTGCGAGGGCTCTGGAAATCACCAATGCGGTGATTGACGCGGGCGACGTGCCGGCCCCGGCAGGCGTGATACAGCGTCGCCGGGCCACATCGCGCGCGTACGGCTATCGCCGGTCGGGGAGGAGCGCTGACCGGCCGGGCGGCTCCGGCTCCCGCGCCTGCCACCGGCCGGACTCCACCAGCGTCAGGAAGTCGAGGACCGCGCGGTTGAACGCCTCCGGCTCTTCCAGGTTGATCGTGTGGCCGGTCCGGGGGAGGATGAGCAGTCCCGCCGCCGGGGCTTGCTGTTTCATGAACACCCCCGGGGCGAGGCACGGGCCGTCCTCATCGCCGGTGACAATCAGCGTGGGCACCGCGAGCGTCGACAGCGCCTCCCGGAGGTCATAGACCGAGGGGCGCCGTCCCTGGACCCCTCGCATCGTGCCGGCGGACCCGCGCGCCGAGTGCTGCGCGAGCGCGTCGGCGAACGCCTGCCACCCCTGGGGGTCTTTGCGCATGAACGGGATCCTGAAGGGGCCGCGGGCATAGGACGCGGCGAAGGCGGCCATCCCCTCCTCCTCGATCCGGCGGCCCAGTTCCTCGGCGTCCCGGCGAAATTGCGCCTGGTCGTCGGAACCGTACCCGCAGCCGGCGACGGCCAGGGACCGGGCGAGCTCGGGATACCGGAGCCCGAGGTGGAGCGTGGCGTAGCCGCCCATCGAGAGGCCGCAGACGTGCGCCGGCGCGAGCCGGAGGTGCAGGATCAGGCCCCGGAGATCCTCGACGGCGTGGTCCTGCGAATAGGCGCCGGTGTCGGCGGGCACATCGGACGGGGGATAGCCGCGGGCGTTGTACGTGATGACCTGATACCGGCGGGCGAAGAACCTCACCTGAGGATCCCAGCTTCGCTGGTCCCCCGCGAATTCGTGGACGAACACCAGGGGCACGCCCTGTCCATATGTCTCGTAATGCAGGCGCACCCCGTTGATCAGCGCCGATGGCATCCGGCGCCTCCGATCGTACCCACGCGGCAGCTAATCTGGATCCTTACGGCGTGAGCCACGGAGCGCCCGCCCGGAGGGTGGCGTAGTCCACCTGCCAGTCCCCATCGCGCAGGCGCAGCTGGACCCGCATCGGGGCCGAGAGACTTCGGCCGTCCCGGGTGGTGACGGTGGCGTCGAACACCGCCGACGCCACCTCTCCTGAAACCCTGGTCTGCAACCGGGAGAGCGAGAACCCCGTAAGGTGGGCGCGCAGGAACGGGGCAGGCCAATCTGCCGGACGATTATACGTGAACCGCTCCGCCCAGGCCTGGGCGCCCCGCGCCCCGGTATGGGTAAACGCGTCGTACACCTGCGTGATCGAGATCTCGATCAACTCCCCCGCCGGCGCGGGGTACCCGATCACGATCCCCGCATCGCGGACCTGGATCAGGCTGTCGTACGCCCAATGCCAGGGGGGTACATCAGGGAATGAGGGCGTGGCCGCGCGGGCAGACCCGCCGGCCAGCGCCGTGCCGGCGATCAGGGCGAGGATCACGCCTGCGGCGAGGCGCCACATGGGGGACCACCTCCGGACGTGCCGTTTGCCATTGCCGGTGCTCCGCATCTGCTACCGATAGTATAGACTACCGAATAAAGAGGAGGGTGGTTGAGTGAGCTCACGCCGTAGGGCCGTTTGCGCTCGCGCCGGAGCCGCAGGGGCTGTGGCTCTGGCCCTGCTGGGCACGATGTGCGCCGTGCTCCCGCCGGCGCTGTCCGCCCAGGGGGAGGCGCCGGATGCGATCAAGGTCGCGCCGGCCTCGCCGGTCCAGGGGGACACGCTGATCGTCATCGTTGCCGCGCCCTCTCCGGCGGCGGTCCGCGTCCGCTTCGACGGCGACGCCGTCCCCGTATTCTCCCTCCCCGACGGCCAGCGGCGGGTCCTGATCGGGACCACGCCCGATGTCGCCACCGGCGGCCATACGCTTTCGGTCACCGTGACCGAAGGGACCAAGGCGCCGCAGCACTATTCGCAGACGGTGCGGGTCCGCTCGGGGCACTTCGGGGTCCGGAGCCTCACGCTTCCGCCCGGCACCATGGACCTCGTCAGCACGAAGAACCTGGACACCGAGTGGCGGGCGATCGGTCCGGTGCTGGCGCGGCGCACGCCGGTGGCGTATTGGTCCGGTCCCTTTCAGGCGCCGTCGACGGCGCCGATCGATTCGCCGTACGGCGTGGAGAGCGTCTACAACGGGCACCGGGAGTGGTGGCACCAGGGCGCCGATTTCGCGGGGGCGGAAGGCGATCCCGTCGTGGCCGTCAACGCGGGAGTGGTCGCCCTCGCCCAGAACCTCCCGCTCGGAGGCAACACCGTGGTGCTCGATCACGGCCAGGGGGTGCTCAGCGAGTTCATTCACCTCTCGTCGTTCACCGTGCACCCCGGGGACCGCGTCGCGCGCGGGGCCCTCATCGGCCGGATCGGGGCGACCGGCCTGGTGACCGGGCCGAGCCTGCACTGGGGGCTCTACGTGAACGGGCGCTGGGTGAACCCGCTCTTCTGGCTGGACCCGCATCCCGGGCTGACATCCTGACCGGGCTGCGGGGGTCGGGAGGCCGCGCGGCGGCGCCCGAGACCGCGGCGGCGCCCGCGAACAGGCCGGCTCACTCGATCACCACATCGAGGAGCCGCGGTCCGCTGCTGCGCTCTGCCAGCGCGTCCCGGAGTTCGTCCGGCCGGGTGATCAGGCGGGCCGGCACCCCGAACCCCTGGGCGACGCCCGGGATATCCACGACCGGCGCATCGAGATCCATGCCGACCAGCCGCTCCCGGGGAACGGCGCCGCCTTTGTACGTGGCCATCCCGTCCTTGAGCACCTGGTAGGCGCGGTTGTCCATCACCAGGACGGTCACGGGGATCCGGTACCGGGCCGCGGTCCACAACGCCTGTACGGCGTACATGAGCGAGCCGTCGCCGATCGTCGCGATCACCCGCCGGTCGGGCCACGCCATCTGCGCCCCCAGGCTCGCCGGGAGGCCGAGCCCCAGGGAGCCCGCGGCGAGCCCGAGGTACGCCTGCTCGGTGTGGAACGGCAGGTACCGATCGACGATCCGCGCGGCCGTGATGGCTTCGTCCACCACGGTGACGGTATCGTCGATCATCTCTCCAAGGGTTCGATAGACGAACTCCTGGGTCATCCGCCCGCCGGGGGCCGGAGGGGAGGCGGCCGCGCGCCATTCCTCTTCGCGTCGGCCCCGTTCCCGCCGGACCTCCGCCGCCCGCGCCGCCGCGGCCTGCCGCCGCTCCGGCGTCATCCGGTCCGCAAGCCGCGCGGCGATGGCCGGCAGGATGGCGGCGAGGTCCCCGACGATGCCCAGCGTGACGGGAATGTTCTTGCCGATCTCCCAGGGATCGGTATCGAGGTGAATCACCGTCATGCGGGGCGGGAGCTGCACGGCGGGGGTGTAGAGCAGCGAGGCAAACTTGCGGGCGCCGGCGATCAGGACCACGTCCGCGCCCCCCAGCTCCGCGCGCAGTTGCGACAGCGACAGGAGCATCCCGACGTACTGGGGGTGGTCGGTCGGGAACACCGACCGCACCGGCAGCCGCTCCCCGTACACCCGCGCCCCGGTCGCTTCCGCGATCTGGACCAGCGCCGTCCTGGCCGCGGGCGTCGCCGCTCCCGGGCCGGCGATGAGGATGGGCGCGCGCGAGCCCGCGAGCGCATCGGCGACCCGGTCGAGCACGGCCGGGGCGGGGGAGCCGCCGTCCGCGATCTCGGTCCAGGGCGCCGGGCCGCCGGCTTCCTCGTCGAGGCAATCCATCGGAAAGGACAGGAACACCGGGCCCGCCGGAGGGGCGGCGGCGATCTTGAACGCCCTCGCCAGCGCCAGCGGGATGTCCGCGCCGGTCCGGACTTCGTACGCCCATTTCGTGAACGGGGAGGCGAGGCGCACGAGGTCGCTCCACAAGGTGGGCTCCTGCAGCATCATCCGGCGGTCCACCTGGCCGGCGGTGACGACGAGCGGCGTCTTGGCCTTGTAGGCGTTGAAGATGTTGCCGAGCCCGTTGGCCACGCCGGGGGTGATGTGCAGGTTGACGAACGCCGGGGCGCCGGTCGCCTGCGCGTAGCCGTACGCCATCCCCACGGGAATCGCGTCCTGCAGTCCCAGGATGTACGCGACGTCGGGGTAGTCGGCGAACATCTCCATGAAGTTGAGCTCGGTCGTGCCGGGGTTGCCGAAGACATACCGGATCCCGCGGTCGCGGAGCATCTCGAAGAGCGCGACCTTCGCCAGCATGGCGCCGGTCACCGCAGCGTCTTGAACAGGTCTTCGAGCCCCCGCCGGGAGAACCCCGGGCTCTGGCAGAAGGCGATGATCTGCCGTTCCACCGCCTCCACCTTCTCCACGCCCTCGGCGATCCGCCCCGCGATCTCCAGGGGAACGCTGATGACCCCGTGCTGGTCGCCGTGCAGGAGGTCACCGGGCCGCACCGTCAGGCCGCCCACCTGCACCGGTACGCCGGTATCGACCAGGTGGACGTAGGCGTGGGAGACGGAGACGCTCCCGGCGAAGAAATGAAACTTGAGCTTGCGGACCTCGTCCAGGTCGCGGACCGAGCCGTTGGTGACCGTGCCGATGCAGCCGAGCGCGCGGTGGATGTTGCTCTGCACGTCTCCCCAGAACGCGCCGACCCCGGGCGGATCGTCCAGGTCCTGGATGACCATGACCCGGGGGGCGGGGATCTCTTCCAGGCCCCGCCACGAGGCGGGGCGCCGCGCGGCCGCCTCGGGCGGCGGCTGCTGGCTCGCCCGGATGGTCGCCGTAAACGCGTACCCCACCATCGCGCCGAGCTCCGGGAAGATGCAGCGGATCTGACTGGACATGAACCCGGCCGTTCGCGGCCGGAGGTTGAAGGTCTCGATGGCGTTGGCGACCGTGGGGGTTGAGTACTGCCGGAGGGCCGCGAGACGGTCGAGGGGGAGCCGGGTGGCCATGGAACGCCTCCGTTGGACGTGCCGTGGATGCATGCGTGAGATTCTCGCGGGCCGGAGGCGACCCCTCCCGGCTCCGCCGGTCTGCGGGACGGCGTAATGCCGCAGTGGCAGCGGAATCTCTACGCGATCTGGGCGGCGCAGTTTCTCGCCATGGTGGGCCTCACGCTGATCGTGCCGTTTCTCCCCTTCTATCTCCGGACGCTCGGCGTGGCGACGACCGAAGACGTGGAGCGGTGGAGCGGGTTCCTGTTCGCGGCGCCCTTCCTCGTGCAGACCCTCGCCGCCCCGCTCTGGGGCGTGCTCGGCGATCGGTACGGCCGGAAGATGATGGTGCTGCGGGCGATGCTCGGCATCGGCCTGACCAACATGCTGTCCGCCGCGGTGGGAAGCCCGGGCCAATTGGTGGCTCTCCGGGCCGTCCAGGGCGGGGTCAGCGGGTTCGTGGCGGCGGGCAACGCGCTCGTGACCGCGACGCTTCCCCCGGACCGGATGGGCGCCGCGCTGGGGCTGCTCCAGACCTCGCTCACCGGCGGGGGCATCATTGGGCCGCTCGCGGGGGGCGCGCTCGCCGACCTCGTCGGCTACCGGGCGGTGTTCGTGATCACCGGGGCGATGTGCTGGATCGCCGCCGCGGTCGTGGCGCGCGGCGCGCGTGAGGAGATCCCGGCCGCGCGCGCGCGCCGTGGCGGACCCGGGGTGCTGGCCAACCTCGCCTACTTCGTCCGATCCCCCGCGCTTCGGACGACCGGGCTGCTGCTGTGCACGAGCCAGATCGCGGTGATGAGCGTCGAGCCGATCTTTGCCGTCTACGTCAGCACGCTGGGGGTGGCGTCCGAGCGGGCGGCGACCGTGGCCGGCGTCCTCTTCTCCGTGACGGGGCTGACCTCGATGCTGGGCGCCCCGGTGTGGGGGCGGATGGTCGACCGGAGCGGGGAGCGCCGGGTGCTGACGCTCACCCTCTGGGGCTCGGCGGTGGCGTACGCCGCGCAGGCGGGGGCCACGTCGCCGTCACAGCTGTTCGTGTTCCGCGCCGCCCTCGGGTTCTTTCAGGGCGGGTTGCTGTCCCCGCTGTACGCCAGCGTCGCCCGCACGTGCCCTTCGGACCGCCTCGGCGGGATCATGGGGCTGACGAGCAGCTCGATCATGCTGGGCAGCGTGATCGGCCCGCTCCTGGGGGGGCTCCTGTCCGCGGAGATCGGCATCCGCTGGATCTTCGGCATCGCCGGCGTGGTGATGGGCATCTCGGCGCTCGGGACCCGGCGCCTGGCGCCGGCGATCGAGACCGCGCAGGCGGCTCCCGCGGCGGAACGCCGGTGATGCACTTCAAAAAGGTGTGGTCCGGGTGAGGAGGACGTAGGCGTCTTCGAGTCGGGGCGGCACAGTGATCGCGCCCGGTGGGGGATTTCCTACCACGCGCAGCGCCAGGGTGCCGTTGTCCCGGTCGACCCGGACGATCTCGTAGTCCGGGTCAACCGGCAGGGTCAGGGAGGACACCGACACTTCAAAGACGCGGTCGTGCGCAATTGCGCGAATCTCCCCCGGCTTGCCCGCGGCGACGGCGCGCCCTCGATGGAGGATCAGCAGGTTGTCCGCGACGGCGGCGGCGTCCTCCGGGTGGTGCGTCGAGAATACGACGGACACGCGGTCGCGCAGGTGCTCGATCATGCGGAGGATGCGGAGCCGCTCGCGAACGTCCAGGCCGGTCGTCGGTTCATCCAAGAGCAACAGCCTGGGGGCGTGCACAAGGGCCTGGGCGATCCGGAGCTTCTGCTTCATCCCCCCGGAGAACTCGTCGGCGCTCCGGTCTTCCTCCTCGAGGCCCAGCGCTGCGAGGAACTCCCGCGGGTCATAGTTCTTGATCCCTCGTAGAAGGAAGGCTCCCGAGAGGGTTTCCCGGGGATGCTGCCCGAACGGGAAGAAGCCGGTCTCTTGGGGGAGATAGGAGATCCCCGGCCGTTGACCCGGCCGCACTTCCTCCCCGTCGACGAGCGCGCGCCCATCGGTCGGAGGGGCGAGGCCCGCCAGGATCTTGAGCAGCGAGGTCTTCCCTGACGCGTTCGCCCCCAGCAGGCTGATGATCCGCCCTTCCAAGGTGACGGAGAGCTCGCGCAGCGCGACCCGGTCGCCGTACGCGAGCGTGAGACGAGCCAGTTGCAGTCTCATGGCTGCGCCTATCTCACAACGGCTTTTCCGAGCAGGCTCCGCAGTGTCATGATCTTGCCGATGTGGTACCCGCGGTGGTAGCTGGAGTACATGAGCATCTCGCCGACGGTCTTGTAGGACGGCGCGTCGACCGGCGCCTGGTAATCGGCGCCCCCGGCGCGGTCGATCAGCGCGCGGTGGGTGGCGCCGAAGACGTTCCAGACCTCCGGGAACGGGGGGTAGTCCTGCTCTCCTCCGCTGCCCTGTTTGAAGAGTTCGGCGTAGCGCGCGGGCACCGGGGAGTCCCCGCCGGCGCGCCGCACGTAGATTCCGTCGACCAGCGCGAGATGTCCCACCTGCCAGATGATCGGCGTCAGCCTCCCGGCCAGCACCCGCCGGGCATCCGTCTCGGAGACGCCGTCGACGGCTTCACGCAGCCGATCGTGAGAGACGCCGAGCATGTATGTGACGAACGTTCTCGCGTCCATGCGCCCATCCTTTGCCGCGTCGAGTCCGGCCGAGCGTATCCCGGCCGGGCGGCGTGATGTCATTCATGGGTCGTTTGCCTTTGTAGATCCCCCAGCTACGCATCGCCCTCATTATAAGGCAGCTCCCTCTTCTGCGCGTGGCCTGGAGTTACTCTAGGTCTCGCCCCAGGCGTTTCCACCACGGAGAGGAGTTCCCCAGGGAGAGTCTGAAGGGAAAGAGAGTACGACGATGGCTCACGCTCGACGAGCCGGGCAGCGATGCGACGCGGATCAAGGGGGGGAAAGCGATGCAGGGACGACGGCAGGCGTTAGCGCTCACCGCGGTGGTCATGATCGTGGCCGCCGGCCTCGTGACGGGGACGGGTCAGGCCGCTCCTTCCGTGACCCTCACGATCGCGACCGTGAACAACCCCGACATGGTGGTGATGCAGAGCCTGACCAAGGATTTCGAGGCGAAGAATCCCACCATCAAGGTCAACTATGTCGTGCTTCCTGAGAACGATCTGCGCCAGAAGGTGACCACGGACGTGGCCACCGGCGCGGGGGGCTTCGACATCGTCACGGTGGGGACGTACGAGGTCCCCTTCTGGGCCAAGAACAAGTGGCTGGTCTCCCTCGAGCCGTTTTTCAGCGGCATGAGCAGCGCGGAGTCGGCGGCGTACGATCGGGGAGACCTGTTGAAGCCCGTGATGAAGGCCCTCACCGTGGGAGGACAGGCCTACACGCTGCCGTTCTATGCGGAAAGCAGCATGACCTATTATCGGAAGGATCTCTTCGCCCGGGCCGGATTGACCATGCCGCTCCATCCGACGTGGGATCAGGTCGCCGGCTTCGCCAAGAAAATTCACAATCCCTCGCAGAAGGTGTACGGCATCCTGCTGCGGGGCCTGCCGGGATGGGGAGAGCAGCTCGCCGTGCTGGACACGATCGTCAACACGTTCGGCGGCCGCTGGTTTGACATGTCGTGGCAGCCGCAGCTGACGAGCCCCGCGTTCACGAACGCCGTGACGTTCTATGCCGGCCTCCTGCGGAGCGCGGGCGAGCCGGGCGCCACCAGTTCGGGCTTCACCGAATTGGAGACGCTGATGTCGCAGGGGAACGCCGCCATGTGGGTGGATGCCACGGTCGCCGCCGGTTACCTGGCGGATCCGAAGACCTCCAAGATCGCGGGCAACATCGGGTTTGCCTACGCCCCGACCGAGGTCACGCCCAAGGGCAGCCACTGGCTGTGGGCCTGGTCGCTGGGGCTGGAGGGATCGAGCAGGCACAAGGCCGAGGCGTTCAAGTTCCTGACGTGGGCCACCAGCCCCGACTACATCAAATTGGTGGCCCGCAGCCGTGGGTGGGTGGCCGTGCCCCCCGGCACACGATACTCGACGTACAACACCCCCGGGTACAAGCGGGTGGCCGCGTTCGCCGCCGTCGTCGAGGACTCGATCAACACGGCGGATCCAACCAACGCCACGCTGGAGAACGTTCCGTACACGGGAGTCCAGTACGTGGGGATCCCCGAGTTTGCGGGGATGGGGACGACGGTGAGCCAGTTCATCGCCGCCGCGATCGCGGGCACCGATACGGTTCCGAGCGCGCTGCAAAAGGCCCAGCAATCGGTCGAGCAGACGATGAAGCAGGCCGGGTACCTCAAGTAGCGACACAGCGGAGCCGGGCGGAGGGCGCGGCATCCTCCGCCGGAGGCTCCCATCGATCGGCTTCCGCTCGAGTCCGGCCTTCCGGGACACGGCGCCATGGCGAACCAGAGAATAGGCGAGATGCCTCCGCGGGCGAGGGGGGGCCTGCCCCCGTCTGTCGCGGCGCCGCCGGCGCGGAAAGCGGCGCGCGCGTCCGGCTCGCGGCATCGGACGCCGGCGCTCGTGCTGCTGCTCCCGGCGCTCATCTACCTTGCGGTCATGACGCAGGTGCCGTTTCTGCTGACCCTGTACTACTCGTTCCACTTCTGGAACCTGATGCAGCCCACGCTGGGGATGCGCTTCGTCGGGCTGGCCAACTACGCGCAGATCGTGCTCCACGACCCGATCTTCCGGTCCGTGATCCTCAACACCGTGGTCATCACCCTCAGCCTGCTGATGCTCACGGTCGTGCTGGGGCTGGGGCTGGCCCTGCTGCTCCACCGGGAGTTCCCGGGACGCGGCGTTGTGCGGACGTTGCTGATCTCGCCGTTTCTGATCATGCCCACGGTCAGCGCGGTGATGTGGAAGAACATGCTGTTGAATCCGGTGTACGGGCTGTTCGATTACGTCCTCAGAGGGGCCGGCCTTCCCGGGCCGGACTGGCTCGCGACCCACCCGCTGCTCTCCGTCGTCGCCATCGTGACGTGGGAGTGGACCCCGTTCATGATGCTGGTGCTGCTGGCGGGATTGCAGTCGGTGTCGCTCGAACTCATCGACAGCGCGCGCGTCGACGGCGCGGGGCCCCTCGGAGTCTTCCGTTTCGTGACCCTTCCGCACCTGGGGCTCTACGTCCAGATCGCGATGCTCCTCGGCACGATTTACCTGGTCCAGGTGTTCGGAGAGATCTTCGTCGCGACCTCAGGGGGGCCGGGGATCGCCACCACCAACCTGCCGTACTACGTGTACCTCACGGCGTTCCAGTACTGGACGATCGGCGTCGCGTCGGCGATCGGCGTGGTGACGGTGATCCTGACCACGTTCGCGGCGATGGGATTCTTCCGGATCCTGAATCAGGCTGTGGCGACCGTGTGACCGTGAAGCCTTCCTGGAGGAGCGCGGCCCTCACGCTGTTCACGTACCTGGTGGCGCTCGCCCTCGTCGCGCCGATCGCCTGGATGGTCATGACCGGCTTCAAGACGGAGGCGCAGGCCTTCCAGCTGCCCCCGTTGCTCGCGTGGCGCCCCACCCTGGAGAACTTCGGATACGCGTTGGGGGTCGCCCAGTTCGGCCGCTTTTTCTTGAATTCCGTCATCATCGGCCTGGGGTCCACCGTGCTGGCGTGCCTGCTCGGCGTTCCGGCGGCGTACAGCCTCGCCTTCTATCCGACCAGGCACACCCGGGATGTGTTGTTTTGGATCCTCTCCACAAAGATGTTGCCGGTCGTGGCGGTGATCGTCCCGTTGTATGTCCTGTTCTCGCGCCTCCACCTGCTGGACACCCGGCTGGGGATGATCCTCCTGTACACCATGATGAACCTTCCGCTGGTCGTCTGGATGATGCGATCGTTCTTCGCTGAGGTCCCGAGGGAGATCATCGAGGCGACCCAGGTCGACGGCGCCTCGCTGGCGGCGGGCTTCGTCCGCGTTACGCTGCCGCTCGCCGTCCCCGGCCTCGCCGCGACCACGCTCCTCTCGCTCATTCTGGCCTGGAACGAGTTTTTCATCGCCGTCAGCATGACCTACACCAACGCCGCGACGCTGGCCGTCTTCATCTCCTCGTTCAAGACCTCGGAGGGGTTGTTCTGGGCGAAGATGTCGGCGGCGTCCGCGCTCGCCATTGCCCCCGTCGTGCTGGCCGGCTGGGCGGCGCAGCGGCAGCTGGTGCGCGGGTTGACCATGGGCGCGATCAAAGGATGAGGCGCTACACGGGGAGGGGATGGAGATGAAGGCGGTCGTGCTTCAGCGGCCTCACGAGGCGGTGGTGGAAGAGGTGCCGACCCCGACCCCGGGGCCCAACGACGTGATTGTGAACGTGAAGGCCTGCGGGATCTGCGGCACCGACCTGCACATCTTCGACGGCGAGTTTCCGCCGTCCCCGTTCCCGCTGATCCCCGGACACGAGATGGCCGGTGTCGTCGCGGGAGTCGGCCGGGGGGTCCAGGGCCTGCGCGAGGGGGACCGCGTCGCGGTCGATCCCTCGCTCTTCTGTGGAGAGTGCTACTTCTGCAAGACGCTTCGCGGGAACCTCTGCGAGCGGTGGGGCGCCATTGGGGACACGACGGACGGAGGGTTTGCCGAGTACGTCCGGGCGCCGGCCCGGAACGCCTACCTGCTCCCTGAGCGGATGAGCTTTGCGGAGGGCGCGTTCGTCGAGCCCCTGTCATGCGTGACCTGGGCCCTCAAGCGAATGCCGATCGCCGTCGGAGACGAAGTTCTGATCTTCGGCGCCGGACCGATGGGACTGTTGCTGCTGCAGGCGGTGAAGCATGACGGGGCGGCGAGCCTGGCGATGGTGGATTTGAAGGCCAACCGCCTCGCCGTGGCCCGCGAGCTGGGCGCCGACCTGACCGCGTCCCCCGGCGCCGCGCTCAATGAGACGCTGCGCCAGGCGCATCCGCGGGGATTCGACGTGGTGATCGATGCGACGGGGAACCCGCGTGTGGTCGAGGAGGCGTTTGCGTACGTGAAACGCGGCGGGCGGCTGCTCATCTTCGGGGTCTCTCCCGCCGGCGCAAAGGTCAGCTTTGAGCCGTTCAAAGTGTACAACAATGACCTGACGATCTACGGCTCCATGGCCGTGAACTACACGTTCTTTCCCACCATCGAGTTCCTGGAGAGCGGCGCCGTCCGCGTGCAGCCGATCCTGACGCACACGCTCCCGCTCGCCCGGTACACGGACGCGCTGGCGCTGTTCCGGAGCGGCGAATCCCTGAAGATTCAGCTCGTTCCGTGAGGTCGCGGGGCTCGGGAACCGGTTAGGTCCGGACCTTCCCGCCTTCGTTCTTGGCGCCCGCCACGACGGCGCGCACCGTCCCATCCCCCCGGCGCGCGTCGGGGCGGCGGTTGAGGTGGGACTGCGTTTCCCGCGTCTTGGGGAGGGGACCGGCGACCGTGTAGTGGTGCGCGCCGGCGACGAGCAGTTCCTCCGCCGGAAGCCGGGTGATGACTTCGCACCCGTCCTTCGTCACCACCAGCTGCTCCTCGATCCGAGCCGCCGACCAGCCGTCCCTGGCCGGCCAGAACGTCTCGAGGGCGAACACCATCCCCTCCTGGATGACTTCCGGATGGTCGAGTGAGACCAGGCGGCTGAAGATGGGCTTCTCCCAGATGGAGAGCCCGACGCCGTGGCCGAACTGCAGCGCGAAGGCCGCCTCCTCGTCGGGGAAGCCGAACTCCTGCGCCTTGGGCCAGACCTCGACCACGTCCGCGGTGGTGACCCCGGGCCGGATCAGGCCGATGGCGGCGTCCAGGTAGTCGCGGCACCGCGTGTAGGCGTCGACCATGGCCGCGGACGCGCTGCCGATGGCGAAGGTGCGGTAGTAGCAGGTCCGGTAGCCGTTGTAGCTGTGCAGGATGTCGAAGTACGCCGGATCGCCCGGGCGCAGCGCGCGGTCGGTGTAGACGTGCGGGTGGGGGCTGCACCGCTCCCCCGAGATGGCGTTGACGCCTTCGACGTGCTCCGAGCCGAGGTCGTAGAGGACCTTGGCCACGAGGCCGACGCACTCGTTCTCGCGCATCCCCGGCTTCATCGTCCGGTAGAGTTTGTCGTAGGCGGCGTCCACCATCATGCAGGCCGTGTTGAGCAGGGTGATCTCGTCCTGGGTCTTGATCAGCCGGGCCTGCTGCATCACCTGCTGGCCGTCGACGACCTGGAGGCCCGCGGCCTGGAGGGCGAACAGCACCGGCAGCTCGACGACGTCGACGCCGACCGGCTCCCGGTGGAGGCCCCGGGCCTCCAGTTCCCGTTTGATCTTCTTCGCGACGTCCTCCGCCCGCCCGGCGTCGGGGGACATCGCGCCCCGGAGGGTGGAGATGCCGGCCGGAGCGCGCCCGTCCAGCCACGGGCAGTAGATCTGGTGGTGCCGCGCCGCCGATCCAAAGTCCCACACGATCGGCTCGGCGTCCCTGGGGAGCAGGGAGAAGCGCACCAGCTTGTCCATCGCCCAGGTCCCGATGTGGGTGGCCGTGATGTAGCGGATGTTGTTCATGTCGAAGCAGAGCAGGGCGCCCAGCCCCGACCGCGCCAGTTCCCGCTTGGCCCGCTCGAGGCGCTCTTTGCGCAGCCGGTCGTAGTTGACCCGCTCCTCCCAGTCGACGCCCATGAGGCCAAACGTTTTCAGTCCCATGTCACTCCCTCCTGACGGCCGCCCGCGGCGGGACGCCGTCCCCGCCCCTCACGCCCGCCCGCACATGGCCTTCGCCGCCGCCGCCACCGACTCCGCGGTGGGGACGGTCTGGTCCTCCAGGACCGGCGAGAACGGCACCGGAACGTTCATCGCCCCGATGCGTTTGACCGGGGCGTCCAGGTAGTCGAACGCCCCGTCGGCGATCACGGCGGCGATCTCCGCGGTCGCCCCGAACTGCTGGTACCCCTCGTCCACCACGATCGCGCGGCCGGTCTTCTGCGCCGACGCGATGAGGGTCGCCGCGTCGAGGGGCGCCAGGGTGCGGGGGTCGACCACTTCCGCGCTGATCCCCGCGCCTTCCAGCCGTGTTGCCGCCTCGAGCGCGACGTGCACCATGCTGCTCGTGGCGACGATGGTGATGTCGGTCCCCGGCCGCTTGATGTCGGCGACCCCGAAGGGGATGGCGTACTCGCCCTCCGGGACCGGCCCCTTGAGTCCGTACATCATCTTGTCCTCGAAGAAGACGACCGGGTTGTCGTCGCGGATCGCGGTGACGAGCAGCCCCTTGGCGTCGGCCGGGGTGGAGGGGAGCGCGACCTTGAGCCCCGGGACGTGGGCGGGCCACGCGTGCAGGCTCTGGCTGTGCTGCGCGGCGGACCGCCGGGTCGCGCCCATCGTCGTGCGGATGACCATGGGCACCCGCAGCTTGCCGCCCGACATGTAGTGCACCTTGGCCGCCTGGTTCACGATCTGGTCCATCGCCAGCGTGATGAAGTCGCCGAACATGATGTCGACCACCGGGCGCATCCCGGTCATCGCGGCCCCGACCCCGATCCCGGTGATGCCGGCCTCCGAGATCGGCGAGTCGAGCACCCGCTTGGCCCCGAACTCCTCGACGAGCCCGGCCAGGACCTTGAACACCGTGCCCGCCTCGGCCACGTCTTCGCCGATGATGAACACCCGCGGATCCCGCCGCATCTCCTCGGAGAGCGCTTCCTTGATCGCCTGGCCGAAGGTCAGCTCCCGCGTCGCCGCCCGCCCACCCTCGGCCGGCTCCGCCCTAAGCATAGACATCCTCGGTGACCTCGCCCGGGTCGGGATACGGCGCCTCGAGCGCGAACTGCAGGCCGGCGGCGATCTCGGCGCGGCCGCCCTGCTCGACCCGCTCCAATTCCGCGGCGGCGGCCATGCGCTGCCGGATCAGCCACAGGCCGAGCAGGCGGATCGGATCCCGCTCGCGCGACCAGGCCGTTTCCTCCTGCTGCGAACGGTAGTAGGAGCGGTTGATGTCCCCGACATGGTGGCCGCGGAACCGGTAGGTGTGGCAGAGGAGGAACCCCGGCCCGTCCCCCGCGCGCGCCCGCTGCACATGTCCCAGCGCCGTCGCGTAGACCGCCCGGACGTCCTGGCCGTCCACCTCGTCCGTGCGCACCGCCCACGCGGCGGGGCGGGCCGTGACGTCGCCGGCCGTGACTTCGTCCGAGGGCGTGTACTCGCCGTACCGGTTGTGCTCGCAGACGTAGATCACCGGGAGCTTCCAGAGGGACGCCATGTTGAGGGCCTCGTAGAGGACCCCCTGGTTCAGCGCGCCGTCGCCGAGGAAGCACACCGTCACCTGGTCGGTCCCCCGCATCCTGGCGGAGAGGGCGGCGCCCGCGGCGATGCCGGTGCTGCCGCCCACGATCGCGTTCGCGCCGAGGTTCCCGGTCTCCGGGTCGGCGATGTGCATCGAGCCGCCCTTGCCCCGGCAGTAGCCGGCGCCCTTGCCCAGCAGTTCGGCAAACATGCGGTCGACCGCTGCGCCTTTGGCCAGGCAGTGCCCGTGGCCGCGGTGCGTGCTCGTGATGTAGTCGTCGCGCCGCAGCGCCGAGCAGACCCCCACGGCGACCGCCTCCTCGCCGATGTAGAGGTGGGCGAGCCCCGGCATCTTGCCGCCGGTGTACAATTCGTTGACCTGCTCCTCGAAGAACCGGATCCGGACCATCTGCGCGTACATCTGGAGCCACTGCTCCTTGGTCGCGACCGCGGAGACGCCGCGTCCGTGCCCGCCGGGCTCCACGTCAGTTCCTCCCCTCGCCCGCCACGGCGCGCCGGGCGTGGTTCAGCGCGGCGACCACCCGGTTTCTGCCCCGCAGCAGAGACGTCTGGATCACCCGCGCCTCGTGCGACCCCGCCGGATGCCGCGCCAGCCCCGCCGCCGGCGCGAGGTCGGGGAGCGGCGGGATCGGCACCGCCGGGTCGTGCCGGAACCGGCCCTCCCGGGTGAAGTTCAGCGGCACGAGGATGCGCGCCAGACGGCGGATCGCCGCGCAGGCGCTCTGGACGGCCGGGTCGCCGACCGGCCGCCGCGTCAGCTCCTGGACCTGCCCGTAGAACGCCTCGAGGTCGCTCTCGAGCCGGTCCAGCGCCGCGCGCGCCGGACCGAAGTCGAACGCCGGTCCGGCCTGCTGCTGGTAGCCGTCGAGGGTGCGGCCGAACTCCTGGGCGACCAGCCGGAAGTCGAACGGATGCACCGGCGCGTTGAGGACCCGCAGGAGCGAGACCACGTAGACCCGGAGGTCGTTCATGAGGATATCGTAATCCACCAATTCCATCGTGTCATCCTCGGTGTGCCACTGGATGTTGGCGCCGCAGCCGCCGACGGCGTAGTAGCCCTTGTCCCTGCGGAGCGCCTCCGGCATCGTCGAGAGCAGCATGTAGAAGCCGGTGATGCCGATGTTGTTGAACGAGTAGTCGCCGGCCTGGTGGGGCCGCTCCCCCGACGCGTCCTGTCCCGTGGCGTCGCGGATCGCGGCCCTGCAGAAGGCGTCCGCTTCGCTCATCCAGGAGATCCCGCTGTACTCGGTCGCCCACCGGCAGCCCGGCGAGTCGATGTCGACCTGCGCGACGCACCGCTCGTCGAGCTCCTGCGCGAACGTGTCGGCGTACCAGGTCGAGCCCGCGTACCGGCCCGTGGAGTGGCCGGGCCACCAGGCGATGCGCACCGTGCGCCTGAGGCGCCCGCGGTGCTGCCAGAAGACCCGCGCGAGCTCCATCAGGCTCGCGTCGCCCGTCGCGTTGTCCCCGATGCCCTGGTGCCACGAATCGATGTGGCCGTGCACCAGCACGAACCGCTCGGGGTCGTCCGTGCCCGGGATCTCCGCCACGAGCACCGGACAGCGCTTCCACCCTTCGTCCAGTTTGGTCTTGATCGTCACCTCGACCGGCCCCGCGTCCACCTGGGCCTTGAGCGCCTGCCCGTCGGGCCGGTTGATCGCGATGACCGGGATCGCCGGTTTCCGGCCGATCGAGTCGAGATCCGGCGCGCCCCAGATCGTGGTGCAGATGCCTTCGTGGATCGCCTGCCCCGGGTTCATGAAGATGAGCGCCCGGGCTCCCAGCGCCGCGAGATCCGCCACCTTCTTGGGCGTCGCCAGCCCTTCGGTGAGGACGATCTTGCCCTGGATCTCCTTCCGGCCCGCCGGCCCGTTCCCTGCCGCGCCAATGGGCGAGTCGAACAGCGACTCCACGCCTTCGGCGTAGCCCGTGGGAACGTAGACGATCCGGCCCCGGACGGATCCCCGGCCGGTCGAGGCGGAGAAGGCGGGCGTCTTGGCGCGGATGGTGCGCGGGGCGGGGACGCGGATTTCGAGCGACGCCGCCTTCGGGACGCTGAGGAACAGTTCGGGGTCGTGCAGGGTGTGCGGGACCCCCCAGGATTTCAGGCGGGCGGCGATCCACCGCGCGGCGGTCCATTCGTCGCGGCTGCCCGACTCCCGGACGAGGCTGCTGAACCGATCGAGGAGCGCCCGCGCGTCATCCAGGGAGAGCGACTGCAGCACCTGCTGCTCGATCTCGTGATCCGATACCGCGTCAACCCGCATCTGTGTCCTCCTTACCTTTGTCCTACTCCTCGCTTACCTTTGTTCCACTCCTCGCTTACCTTTGCTCTACTCCACGCTTCGATCGGCTTTCGATTGGCTTTCGATCGGCCTTCGTCTTGGCCGTCAGTGCGGCCCGTAGAGATGGCAGGCGGCCTGCTGCTTCGGTCCGACAACGACGAGCGGCGGCGGAACGGTCCGGCACACCGGCATCACCTGCGGGCACCGGTCCTGGAACGGGCACCCGATCCCCGGCCCGATGGGCGTCGGGACCTGCTCGGGCGCGGTGATCTCGGGCAGGGGGCGCCCGGGGTCCGGGACGGGCGCCGCGGCCAGCAGGAGCTGCGTGTACGGATGTTTGGGAGACGCCAGCACCGCGTCCGTGGGGCCGATCTCCGCGACGGTGCCCAGGTACATGATCATCGTGGTCTCGCACACGTAGCGCACCAGCGACAGGTCGTGCGAGATGTACACCGTGGTGAGATGCCGCGCCCGGGCGATCGCCTTCATGAGGTTCAGCACCCCCGCCCGCACCGAGACGTCCAGCATGGACACGGGTTCGTCGGCGACGAGGAAGATCGGGTCGACCATCAGCGCGCGCGCCAGCCCGACGCGCTGCAGTTGGCCCCCCGAGAGCTGGTGGGGGTACTTGTCGAGAAACGCGTCCGCCGGACGGAGGTTCACCTGGGCGAGCGCCGCGATCACCCGGTCCAGCCGGTCCTCGCGCGTGCCGATGCCGTGGATGACGAGCGGCTCCGCCAGCGCCTGCTCCATGGTGAAGCGCGGGTTGATCGCCTCGTAGGGGTTCTGGACCATCAGCTGCGCGCGGCGCCGGAAGGCGAGGAGCGCGGGGCCGTCGAGCGCGCTCAGGTCCACCCCGTCGAAGAGGATCCGGCCCGCCGTGGGGGTGATCAGGCGCAGCAGCAGGCGGGCCAGGGTGGTCTTGCCGCATCCGCTCTCGCCGGCGATCCCGAGCGAGGATCCCCGCGGGAGGGCGAACGAGACCCCGTCGACGCCGCGGAGATATTCCCCCGGGGCGGCGCGGGCGAAGAGCCCCCGGCGGAGCGGGAAGTACTTCTGGACCGCCTCGGCCGCGACCAGCGGTCCGTTGGCGACGGACGCCTCAGCCGGTGCCTGGGTCACGGAACCGGGACGCGCCACCGCTCGGCCTCCTGTGACTGGATCCTGAGCGCTCCGGCTTCCTCGGCGCGGTGGCACGCCGCCCATCGGCCGGGCTCGAGCTCGCGCAGGGCCGGGCTTTCGCCGAGGCATCGGTCGATCGCGAAGGGGCAGCGCGGGGCGAACCGGCAGCCCGGCGGCGGATGGAGCAGGTCCGGGGGAACGCCTTCGATGGGGATCAGCGTCTCCTGGGGGCGCAGGAGATTGGGGAACGAGTTCTCGAGGCCCATCGTGTACGGGTGGCGGGGCCGCGCGAAGACGTCCGGGGTGGGGCCGGCTTCGGCGATCTTGCCCGCGTACATCACGGCCATCCGGTCGCAGGTCTGGGCGACGACGGAGATGTCGTGGGTGACGAGGATCACGCTGAGCGAGAGCTCCGCCGCGAGCGCGCGCAGCCGCTTGAGGATCCGGTGCTGCACCACGACGTCGAGCGCGGTCACGGGCTCGTCCGCGAGCAGCAGGCGCGGCCGCAGCGCCAGGGCTAGGGCGATCGCGGCGCGCTGCTTCATGCCGCCGGAGAGCTCGTGCGGGTAGCTCCCCAACCGCCGTCGGTCCAGTCCGACGAGGTCGCAGAGGTCGAGCGACCGCCGGCGCGCGTCGGTCCGGCTGAGGGCGCCGGTGACCATCAGCACCTCGTTGAACTGATCGCCGAGCCGGTACACCGGGTCGAGCGAGTCCATCGCCGCCTGGGGGACCATCGCGATCGATCGCCAGCGGTACCGGTTCATCTCGGCCTCCGGCAGCGCCGCCAGGTCGACGCCGTCGAAGACGATCCTGCCGCCCGCGATGCGCGCGTTCCTGGGCAGCACCCGGATGATCGCCCGGCCGAGCGTGGTCTTCCCGCAGCCGCTCTCGCCCACGAGGCCGAGGACCTCGCCTTCCCGCACCTCGAGCGTGACGCCGTCCACGGCCGCGCTCGTGCCCCGCGCCGTCCGGTACTCCACCCGCAGGTCCTCCAGCGCGAGGATGGCCACTATCGCCGCCTCAGGCGGGGGAAGAGCAGTTCCTCGTAGCCGCGGCTGATGAAGTAGCCGGCCATGACCACGAGCATGATGCAGACGCCGGGCGGGATGAACCAGTTGTACGCGCCGCCGGAGAGCGCCTGCGAGATATAGGCGTCCTGGAGCATGTACCCCCACGAGATCCGCGCCGGGTCCCCGAACCCGAGGAAACTGACCGACGCCTCGGTCAGGATCGCCCAGCCGACCGCGAGCGAGCCGTAGAGCAGCGCGATCGGCAGGACGTTCGGCGCGAGATGCACGAGCATCAGCCGCCGGGGAGAGCTGCCCAGGACGCGCGCGGCTTCGACGAAGCCCCGCTCGCGGAGGGTCAGGACCTGCGCCCGCACCACGCGGGCGGTGTCCTTCCAGAGCAGCAGCGCCATCGTCAGGACGATGTTCCAGAGGCTCGGGCCGAGAAACGCCACCAGGACGATGACGAACGGCAGATACGGGATGCCGAACGCCACGTCGGCCAGGCGCATCAGCACGGCGTCGAGCCACCCGCCGTAGTATCCCGCGACGATCCCGATGCTGGTGCCGATCAGCGCCACGAAGAACGCCGCCACGAAGCCCACCGCGAGGGCCGGCCGCGCCCCGTAGACGAGCTGCGCGAAAATGTCCCGCCCCACGTTCGTGGTCCCCAGCGGATACGCGCGGCTGGGAGGGCGGTTGGCCATCAGTTGGTCCCCGCTGATGATCGTCTGCTGCGGATCGTACGGGGTGAGGAGGGGGGCGCTCAACGCGATCAGGACGAACAGCGCGTAGATCACGATGCCGGCGAACGCGAACCGGTCGTGCTGCAGGACGCCCCACAGGGTGCCCGCGGCGCGGCGCCAGCCGGCCCACGTCTGGCCGGGGCGCGGGAGGGCGCCGACGCTACCGCTTCGCATACGAGACCCGCGGATCCAGCCAAGTGTAGAACAGATCCGCCGCGAGGTTCATGAAGATCGCCAGCGCGGCGATCAAGAGGAACGCGCCCTGGGCGAGGGGATAGTCCTTGGCGGCGACGGCCTTGACGAGGAGGCGGCCCAGGCCCGGCCAGCTGAACACGTTCTCGACCACGACATAGCCCTGGAGGCTGTAGCCGACGACCAGCGCGAAGGCGGTGACGACGGGGAGAAGGGCGTTGCGCGCGGCGTGCCGCAGCAGGATCCGCCGCTCGGGCAGGCCCTTCATGCGCGCCATGACGATGAACTCTTCCTCCATGACGTCCAGCATGTTGCTCCGCATCAGGAGCAGCGGCAGCCCCTGCAGGTAGAGGACGAGCGTCACCAGAGGAAGGGCGAGGTGGCGGAGGAAGTCCGGGCTGGTCAGTTGCCGCCACAGCGAGGCGTACTGGGCGCCGGGGCTCGCGGTCCCGGACGTGGGGAACCAGCGCAGGGAAAACGAGAAGACCGCGAGCAGGATCATGCCCACCCAGAACTCCGGCGCGGCCCGCACCGCCAGGGCCAGCGAGATGCCCGCCGTCTCCAGGGCCGTGCCGCGCTTCCAGGCCAGGAACGCCCCGGCGGTGGCGCCGATGAGGAAGGCGATGATCACCGCCCCCAGGACGAGGATCAGCGTGTTGGGCAGCGCCTCCCAGACGAGCTGCGCGACGGGGGCGTGATAGAAAAACGACTGGCCCATGGAGCCGGCGGCCGACGCCCGCAGGAAGATCAGATACTGCTGCCAGAGCGGCAGGTCGAGCCCGAACTCGTGGATCAGCGCCTGCTGCTGGTCGGCCGTGAAGTTGGGATCGATGTAGGCGGCCAGCGGGTTCCCCGGCATCAGGCGAAAGATCAGGAACAACAGCGTCGCGACGACCCAGAGCACAAGCAGCATCTGGGCCAGGCGCTGCGCGATCCACCTGGTTGAGGAGCGCGTCATCACGGCCGGTGCGATCGCCCTGCGGCCGCTCGGAGGGGCCGGCGGGTGAGCCCGCGGACGTCCTGGCTCACGCCGTAGGCCTGGCGAGGCGGTGACCCTACCGGGCGACCTCCAGCGTCTCCGTCTGGCTGGCCGGATACAGGAGGTGGCCCTGGGGGTCCCACTCGTACCCGGCCTTCTTCAGGAGGTCCCGGGCCGCGGCGACGTTGTACGCGTACTGCGGCAGGTTCGGGGCGTGCCAGAACTCCAGGGCCTGGCTCACGGGCGAGTCGGCCAGCACGCCGTAGCCCTTGTAGGCGACGAGGCGGATCATGTTGCGGTCGATCACCATGCTGAGGGCGCGCCGGAAGTCCGCGTCGTTGAAGGGCGGCCGCCGCTCGTTGTAGGCGATGAACTGCATGCCGATGTCCGTCGACGCGATCACCGTGATGCGCGGGTCCTGGCTGCTCAACCGGGCCAGCACGGCCGGATCGCCCAGGTAATCCGACAGGAAGTTGATCTCCCCGTTCCGGAGCCCGCCGAGCGCGGCCTCCACGTTGGACACGGTGCGCAGGATCCACCGGCGCATCTTGGGGGCGGCCCAGTGCTCCGGGTTGGCCTCCAGGACCACCTCCTGGCCGCGCGTCCAGCCGGCGAACTTGAACGGGCCGGAGCCGATCGGCGCCTTCTCCTGGAGCGACTCGGCGTTTTCTTTCTTCCCCTCGAGGCTCTGGAGCATCGGCGCCCAGACGTGCTGCGGCACCAGGTTGATCTTGCCGAGCGTCGAGGTCAGAAAGGCGGCCGACGGCTTCGCCAGCGTAAAGCGCAGCGTCGTCGCGCTCAGCTTCTTGATGTCCGCGATGTTCGCGACGAACGGCCGGTACATCGGCACCTTGCCGCCCTTCGGCGCCGTAAACGAGAAGATGACGTCGTCGGCGGTGACCGGGGTGCCGTCGTGCCACCGCATCCCCGGCCGGAGGGTCACGTCGATCGTGGTCGGGGTGAGCCATTTGTAGGCGCCGGCGGCCCAGGGCCGCGGGAGGCCGTCCGGCCCGATGCGCACCAGCCTGTCCCAGATCAGCTCGGTGATCCAGGAGTCGACCTTGCCGCTGATGTAGAGTGGATTGATCGCCTGCACCGGGTCCTGGGCGTTGAGCACCATGTCCTTCTGCGCGCCCTTGGGCGCCGCCCCGTCGAACGTCCAAAAGTTCTTGATCCCGATCCCCTTCTGCTCGACGATCGTGGCCGGATCCCACACCTGGTTGTTGAAGGCGTAGATGGACTTGGGATTCACGAGAAACGTGTAGGGTTGGGCGCCGGCGATGATCTCCTGGGCCTGCACGATGAGCTTTTTGCGCGTGGTGAGATCCGTCGCCTCGCGCTGTCCCTGCGCGATCTCGTCGTACTTGGGATCGATGAAGCCGATGAAGTTGTAGCCGTCTTTGGCCGTGCTCGACGAGAACAGGTTCACCAGCAGCTCGTCGGGGTCGGACCGCTCGGGGCGGCCGACCATCTGCCAGGTCGTCATGTCCCACTTCTGCCGGCTGTACCAGATGTAGTCCGCCAGCTGCTCCCACGGCATGGTCCGGACCGTCACCCGCAGCCCGAGCCTGCGCATGCCCTCGGCGGCGATCCGGGCGGCCTCGTACTGCTGGGGATCCTGGGCCTGGGGCCACGTGACCAGGACCAGTTCGCGGACCTGCCGGCCGGGCTGGGCCTGGGTGGGGGCGACCGGCGCGCCCGCGGCGATGAGCGCCCCGAGGGCCAGGAATGCGAGGCCGTGCACGACGCTGCGCTTCTGCATGATGCCTCCTCCGGTCTATGAGGCGATGAGGACTCCCTAAGGAAGACTCCGGACTACGCCAGTGGGGCATTATACAACGCCCGTTCCGCCTCCTGCGGGGCGGACGGCAGCGCGCGGCGGATCCCGGCCCGGCGCGCGGCGCCTCCCTGGGGAGGAGGACGGGTGCTGGCGGCATATTGTGAGGTGGGATGGTGTTGTGAGCGGCGGTTTCCTGGGCTTTGCGGCGCGGCGGACGGCCGCGGCGATCCCGACGTTGTTCGGGGTCACCGTGATCGTGTTTTTCATGATCCGGGTCCTGCCCGGTGATCCGGCCCGGCTGGTGGCGGGATTGCTGGCCACCGATGACGAGGTGGCCCGGATCCGCGTCCAGTTGGGCCTGACGAAGCCGCTGGTGGTGCAGTACGGGCTCTTTCTCGACCATCTCCTCCAGGGCGACCTGGGCAAGTCTATCAAGACCCAGGCGCCGGTCACCTCTGAGATCGGAAGCCGGCTGCCCCCGACCGCGCTCCTGGCGGCCACCGCGACCGTGGTCGCGGGCGCGCTGGGGATCGCTTCCGGGATCCTCGTCAGCACCCGGAAGTATACCGCGGTCGATTACCTGGTGACCGTCCTGGCCCTGGCGGGCGTGAGCATCCCCGTCTTCTGGCTCGGCCTCATGCTGATGCTGCTCTTTGCCGTCTTCCTCCACCTGGTGCCCGCGGGAGGGGCCAACGGGCCGCTCAGCATCATCCTGCCCTCGATCACGCTCGCGGCGTTCAGCATCGCCATCATCGAGCGGATGACGCGGAACAGCATGCTGGAGAGCCTCCAGCAGGACTACGTCCGGACGGCCCGGGCGAAGGGGCTGGTGGAGCGCGCCGTGGTGTACCGCCACGCCCTGCGCAACGCCCTCATCCCCGTGGTCACCGTGCTCGGCCTGCAGTTCGGGACCCTCCTCGGCGGGGCGGTCCTCACCGAGACGACCTTCGCCTGGCCCGGGATCGGGCGGCTCCTTGTGGACTCGATCGAAGCGCGCGACTATCCGATCATTCAGGGCGTGGTGCTGCTGTTCGCCCTGACGTTCCTGCTCGTCAACCTGGTGGTGGATCTCCTCTATGGCTACATCGATCCGCGCATCAAGTACGGCTGAGGCCGCGCGGGACCGGTCGTTCCGCCACCCGCTCGAGATCCTCGAGCGGTTCGGCCGGAACAAGATCGCGGCCGCGGGCCTGGTCACCCTCCTCGTCATGCTCGCCGCCTCGGCCCTCGCCGGGGTGATCCTCCCCTACGATCCGGACGCCGCAAATCTGGACTTGACGCTCCATCCCCCGACGCCGGCCCACCTCCTCGGCACGGACCAGCTCGGCCGGGACATTCTCACCCGCGTCGTGTACGGCGGCCGGATCTCGCTGGTCATCGGGGTGCTCGCGGTGGCGCTCAGCGCCGCGATCGGGATCCCGCTCGGGGTGCTCTCGGGGTTCTACGGCGGCGTGGCCGACGCGGTGATCCAGCGGGTCATCGATGTGGTCCTCGCCTTCCCGGGGTTCCTCCTGGCGTTGACGCTGATCAGCATCCTGGGGGTCGGTCTCGCCAACGTCGTCATCAGCGTGGGGATCGCCTCGGTGCCCATCTACGTCCGCTTGGTGCGCGCGGTGACGCTCACCGTCCGCGAGATGACCTATGTCGAGTCCGCCCGGGCGACCGGGCAGCAAGACCGGTTGATCATGCTCCGGCACGTGCTCCCCAACGCGGCCGGGCCGATCGTGGTCCAGTCCTCGCTCCAGCTCGGGGCCGCGATCCTCACCGCCGCGGGGTTGGGCTTCCTCGGGCTGGGCGTCCGGCCGCCCACCCCGGAGTGGGGGACGATGCTCGGCGAGGCGCAGACCTACCTCCTCACGTCCTGGTTCATCGCCACCTTTCCCGGGCTGGCGATCTTCCTCGCGGTGATGGCGTTCAACCTGCTCGGCGACGGGCTGCGCGATGCGCTCGACCCGCGGATGAAGGTGCTCTAGCGGGCCATGCCCACGAGGCTCGTGGTGCTCGCCGCGGACGCGTCGCTGGCCGGCGTCGCCATGGTATGGGGCGCGACGTTTCCCCTCGGCAAGCTCGTGCTTCGGCATCTCGGACCGTTCCAGTATCTGGCGCTGCGGTTCGCCGCGGCCGCGGCGCTCATGGTGCCGCTGGCGTGGCGCGAGCGGGGCCGCCTCCGGCCGGCCGGCGTGCGCGCGGGGGTGCTCGCCGGGGTCCTGTTGTTTGCCGGCGCGGCGCTCCAGACCGTCGGGCTCCAATACACCACGGCGGGCAACGCCGGGCTCATCACGGGCCTGAACGTGCTGATCATCCCGCTCATCCTGCTCGTCTGGCAGCGGCGGCTTCCCACCGGTGCGCTCGCGGCCGGCGTCGGGCTGGCCGCGGCAGGGTTGTGGCTGCTGCTGTGGCAGGGAGAGCGCATCGGCGGGGGCGATGCGCTGGTGCTCGGGTGCGCGTTTGCGCTGGCGCTCCAGACCATCGTGGTCGGCCGGGTCGCGTCGTCGGTGCCGGCGGCTCCCTTCGCGTGCGTGCAGGTTGCGGTCGTCGCGCTCCTCGCCGCCGGGCCGGGGTTCGGGCTCGAACCCCGGCCCGCGGCCGTGCCCGCGGGGGCGATCGCCGCGATCCTCTTCATGGCGCTGACCGCGACGCTCGGCGCGTACATCGCTCAGGCCTGGGCGCAGCGCGTGGCGTCGCCGACCCGCGCGGGGCTGCTGTTCGCGATCGAACCGGTGGCGGCGGTCGGGTTCGGCGTCGCCTGGCTCGGCGAGACGTTGGGGTCGCGGCAGGCGGCCGGCGCCGGAGCGCTGCTGCTCGGCGTCGTGGTCGGAGAAGCGGGACGCGGCCGCGACGTGGCGCCCGCGGGCCTCAGGTCGGGCCACGAACTGGCCACGCAAGACACCGGCGCCAACTGAGCGTCATGCGCGCCGCGCGTCGTTGATCGGGAAGATGACATGACGGGGAGGATCAGGATGCGGCGGGCGGCGGCGGGCGTGTTGACGTTGACGGCGGCGGCGATGGCGATCGGCTGGGCCGTCGGGGCCGGGCCCCTGCACGCTCAGGAAAACAGGGTCGGCGGCACGTGGACCATCGCCATCAACGAGGAACCGGATACCCTCGACCCCCAAAAGACCGGCGCGGCCGTGGCGGCGCAGATCTTCGCGTTCGTGGGGGAGCCCCTCCTGGCCAAGGATTTTCAGAGCGGCATCGTGCCGGGCCTCGCCGAGTCCTGGACGATCGGCGGCGACGGGCGCGAGTGGACGTTCAGGCTCCGGGCCGGCGCCGTCTTCCACGACGGCACACCGGTGACGGCGGCGGCCGTCCGGGCCTCGATCGTGCGCGCGCTCGCCCCCGAGACCAAGTCCCCGGTCGCCAAAGCGCAGCTCGGCCCCGTCGTCGCCGTCGACGCCCTCGACGACCGGACCCTGCGGATCACGCTCAAAGAACCGTTCGCGCCCTTCATGGCCAACCTCACCGATCCGCGCCTCTCTCCGATCAGCATCAAAGCGGCCGAGGCCGCGGGGGCCGGCTTCGGTCGCGCGCCTGTGAGCGAAGGGCCGTACACGGTCAAGGAGTGGGTCTCCGGCCACCACATCACGCTGGCGCGGAACCCGGCGTTCGCCTGGGGCCCGCCGTACATGCACCGGGGCCCGGCGTACCTCGACCAGGTGACGTTCCGGATCATCCCGGATTCGGCCACCCAGGTCGCGGCGTTCGAGAGCGGCGAGGTGAGCCAGATCCAGATCCCCCCCCACGACGTCACCCGGCTGGTCGACAGCAAGAAGTACGAGGTCTTCCATTTCCTGCGCAAGGGCGTCGGATTATTCCTGGAGTTCAACACGGCCCGGGAACCCTTCAACGACCTCAGGGTGCGCCGGGCGATGAACTACGCCATCGACAAGGACGTCCTCGTGAAGGTGGCGCTGGAAGGGCAGGGGGAGCCCGCCTACGGCCCGCTCCCGCCGTCGATCTGGGGATACTGGCCCGGTATCGTCGACTATGCGCCGCACTACGACCCCGCCAAGGCCAAGCGGTTGTTCGCCGAGGCCGGGTACGTCATGGGCCCCGACGGACTGCTCGAGAAGGCCGGCCGCCAGCTGAGCTTCACCGTGTTCATGCCCCCGATCGATACCTGGACCCGCAGCGCGCAATTGATGCAGGCCGGCCTGCGCGCGTTCGGGGTGAAGATGGACATTCAGACGTACGAGTTCGGCACCCTGCTCGAGATGCTCAAGCGGGGCGAGCACCCCGCGGAGCTCATGGGGTACACGTACAATGAGCCGGACATCCTCTTCGTCTGGTTCGACTCCGTCAACATCGGCGCCGGCCTCAACTTCAGCCACTACTCGGATGCGACGCTCGACGGGATGATCGAGGCCGCGCGCCGGACCATGGACACCAGGAAGCGGGCCGCCCTCTACGCCGGCCTCCAGCGGTACGTCGTGGACAAGGCGCTGTGGGTGCCGCTGTGGACGAACTTCAACTATATCGCGCTCCAGCCGACCATCAAGGAGGCCCGGATCCATCCCGACGGGTACGTCTTTCTCGGCGACGCGTATCTGGTGAAGCCGTAGCGAGGCGCCGCGGCCGGCGCGCGGAGTCGCCCACCGCGGCCGCCCGCCGGCGAACTGCGGGATGATCGGCTACACACTGCGCCGCGCGGGGATGACGCTCCTGGTCCTCCTCGCGGTGTCGGTGCTCGTCTTCCTGATGAGCCACCTCACCCCCGGCGACCCCGCCACCATCATGCTGGGGGAGAACGCGTCGCGGGCCGACGTCCTCCGGCTGCGCCACGAGCTCGGGCTGGACCGGCCGCTGCCCGTGCAGTACGGCCGCTACCTGCTCAACGTCCTCCGGGGCGACCTCGGCCGGTCGATCCGCTCCGGCCGGCCGGTCGCCGGGGAGATCTGGGAGCGCTTTCCACCCACGCTGCAGTTGACCCTCGCGGCGACGGCCGTCGCCGTCGCGGCCGGCGTCCTGCTCGGGGCGCTCGCCGCGACCTCGCGGAACCGGGCGGTCGAGGCGCTGCTGATGAGCGCGTCGCTAATGGGGATTTCCATGCCGTCCTTCTGGCTCGGCCTGCTGTTGATCCTGCTCTTCGGACTGGTCCTCCACTGGCTGCCGATCGCCGGTGGGAGCGGCTGGCGGGCGCTCGTCCTGCCCGCGGTCACGCTGGCGGCCCAGGCGGCGGCGGTGCTGGCCCGCCTCACCCGCGCGAGCCTGCTGGAGGTCCTCCCCAGCGACTACGTGCGCACGGCCCGGGCCAAGGGGGTGGCCTCCCGGCGGGTCCTGTTCCATCACGCCCTGAGGAACGCGCTGATCCCGGTCGTCACCGTGATCGGCCTCCAGTTCGGCGGGCTGCTCGGCGGAGCGGTGATCGTGGAATCGGTGTTCGCCCGGTCGGGGCTCGGGCGCTTCGCGGTCGGCGCGATCCAGGCGCGGGATTTTCCCCTCATCCAGGGGATCGTCGTGTTTGCCGCCGCCGTGTACGCGCTCGTGAACCTGTCCGTGGACGTGCTCTACCTCGCGCTCGATCCGCGCATCTCCTATGACTGATGGCTGACCCCGCGCTGGTGCGGCGCCTGCTCCGCAGCCCGAGCGCGCTGGCCGGGGCGGTGCTGACGGGGGTCTTCCTCGCCACGGCGCTGCTGGCGTCGTGGATCGCCCCCTACGATCCCGTGGCGCCCGCGCCCGATCTGGTACTGCAGGCGCCCTCCTGGGGCCATCCGTTTGGGACCGATGAACTAGGACGGGACGTATTGAGCCGCGTGATGTACGGGAGCCGGATCTCGCTGGAGGTCGGCGCCGTCGCCGTCGCGATCGCCATGGTGGCCGGGACCGCGCTCGGCTTGATCGCGGGCTTCAACGGGGGGCTGTGGGACGCGCTGATCATGCGGGGCACCGACGTGCTGCTGGCGTTCCCGGGGATCCTGCTGGCCATCGCCGTCGTGGCGACGCTGGGGCCGAGCCTGGTGAACGTGATGATCGCCGTGGGGATCGGCGCGGTGCCCGTCTACGCGCGGACGGTCCGGGGGTCGACGCTGTCGGTCCGGCAGATGGAGTACGTCGAGGCGGCGCGGGCGGCGGGGGCCACCACGGGCCGCCTGCTCGGGCGCCACGTCCTCCGCAACATCGTCGGGCCGGTTGTCGTGCTGGCGACCCTCGGGGTCGGGATCAACATCCTGATCGCCGCCGGCCTGTCCTACGTCGGCCTGGGCGCCCAGCCGCCGGCGCCGGAGTGGGGCGCCATGCTCAGCGGCGCCCGGCAATACCTGAGAGACGCCTGGTGGACGGCGGTCTTTCCAGGCCTGGCCATCACGGTCGCCGTGGTGGGCATGAACCTGCTCGGCGACGGGCTGCGGGACGCGCTCGACCCGCGGCTGCGGGTCTAACCAAAGGAGGTCGTCTGATGTTTCATCTTACGCAGTTTACCGACATCGGTCTCTTGCTGCTGCGGCTGATGGTCGGCGTGGTGTTCTTCACCAGTGGCTGGAACACGCTCAAAGATCCCGACGCGCGCAGCAAGAACATCGAGATGAATAAGCCCTTCACGGTCTTTCTCGGCGTGGCCGAAGCCCTGGGCGCGCTCGGGCTCATCGTTGGGGTCCTGACGCAGCTTGCCGGGATCGGTCTCATGCTCATCTCGCTCGGCGCGATCTGGAAGAAGATCGCCGCCTGGCACACCGGTTTTTGGGGGGAGAACGCCGCCGGCTGGCACTACGATCTGATGCTGATCGTCATGACCGCCGTCATCGTGGCGGCCGACGGAGGGCGGTACGTCCTCATGGCATGAAGCTGGCGAGCGTCCGCGGTTCTACCGCGCGGTCACCTGGCCGGGAACGTCTTTTCCAAGAAAGGCCTCCAGGCGCGCTTTCACCGCGGGCCATTCCTCCAGGAGAATGCTGTAGTAGACCGAGTCGCGCAGGTAGCCGTCCGGCATGATCCGGTGGTGCCGCAGCACCCCTTCCCGGATGCCGCCGATGCGCTCGATCGCCTGCTGCGACCGGAGGTTGCGGGCGTCGGTCTTCAGCTGAACGCGGATCGCCGCAAGCGTTTCGAAGCAGTGCCTGAGCAGGAGATACTTGCACTCGGTGTTGATCGGAGTGCGCCACGCCTCGCGGGCGAGCCA